>PDWJ01002652.1_pt1 | contig 19784 bp, 16 predicted proteins | sample 1430881 | NCBI WGS metagenome assembly PDWJ01 (sample SAMN01162460, study PRJNA174530) | Oral metagenome, whole genome shotgun sequencing project. | biome: Marine environment; feature: Marine mammal; material: Swab sample of the gingival sulcus; isolation source: swab sample of gingival sulcus...
GGTGGCATTGATAAAATCCTTGAGAAGCAGGCTGTCCCCTTCCATGCCAAAAAGATATTTTATGAAAATATCAGAGGTTGGGTGTATATAGTTCATTCGCTTGCCTCTTTTTTAATATATCCATATGAAATAGTTTAACATATGTTAAAAGATCGAGTCAAGCCCTGCTTTGACAGCCCACATGTTAAATTCGGCGTTCTGAATTCGCGGGTAAATTCGGGGGAATTCGTGAAAACAATTTGATATTTAAAGGATATTTTCATGTTCTACCCTTTAAAAAGGTCCGGTATTAAGTGTTTCAGGGGCAAAACACATCTTTTATCCCAATGCCTATGGCGAGAGACGTCAAGGATTGCTGGGTGTGGAAACTCACGATCAACTGAAACCCATCCCTAACGGATGGACAGCGGCATACTTGCGGAGCGGAACAAAAGCACGTCAAGGGGAGTGGACGGCTAACATTCCCGCAGAAAACCTGCGGGAATGAAACAACGCTTCTGTCAGACCGCCCGGGTGTCTGCCGCCGCACCTGCCCTATTGCCAGCCCGGAAGGACGCTCAATTCAACAGGAGCATCATCCACGGCATAGCAGTGGTACACTGTCCCGCGCGAACCGTGTCGTAGAAACTGACGAACCACGCGCTCGACGGACGCCCCGAAAACGGAGAAGACGTCCAGTACCCGTAAGACCAAGTATACGGCGCCAGTAACCGATCAATGGCCGGGCTGACAAATGAATCATCTACCAGGGAACGCAGTTCGCTCACGTTGGGCAGACGCCAGTCCGTATAGCCCGACAGACTCAGGCCCTCACAATAAGCCAGGGCCTGTTCCCAGGTATATTTTCCCGGGGCAGTGGCTTTCTGCCACATGAGGCCCGTGGCCGTATCTGACACGGTCCCGTCTCCGTTGCCCACCAGGGCCCCCTGCACCTGCACCGGGACCGCGCGAACCGCACGCACTTTGTAGCGGAACGAGACGCTTTGGTAGACCTCACCGCCGTTGCCGAAAGAGACGTACCACGCGTTGCCCGGACTCCCCGAAAACGGAGAAGACGTCCAGTTGGCGCTGTTTTCTAGTGTTTTGGGAAAGAATCGGGTGTCAATGGTCGGCCCTGGATGCGCGATCCCGTAATCGACCAGCGAAACCAGTTCGTTTTTCGTCGGGCACCGCCAGTCGTCATACCCGCCGAGAACCAGATTATTGCAGTAGGTCTGGGCATCGGCCCAGGTATACCTATCGACCTTGTTCGCATCGGTCTTCACCTCCCAGACCAGGCCCGTGACATTGTCCCGGGTCATGCACCAGCCGTCTGCCGGCGTGGCCGTGTCCGCAAGTTCGGCCCCGTTTGCGCCCAACTTGGTGTAGGACCGGTTCGCGCCTTTCTGATAGCAGGCATCCTGGCCGTAAAAGGCGTCACCGGGTGAGGGGCAGGGGGTGATGACCGCACTGCCGTCCGGCAATCCATTTGATTTCATTGACAGCCTCCTGAATCTAAAGGTTTACCTGTAATAATATTTTCACAAAATTAAGTAATTATTTTATCAAAAAAAATAAAATAAAAACCTATTTTTTTATTTAACTGAAGGATTCTGAAAATCTAACTTCGTTTCTATGTGATTTAAGCTCAAAAACGGCATCCAAACAGCTTTGCATTTTGGGCGCCAAAGCACACGGAAAGAGCAGATAATACATTGCGTTCTGATTTTTATAGGGTTTGCCCTATGCAGGAAAGAAGGAGAATCCCTTGCCGCGCATTCACCGAACAGTCAAAAACCGCTGGTCAACCAGAAGCCTGGGAAGCCTTTGGGTACACCCGTTTTACCCACACACAGAAGGTCCCGCCGGAAATCAAGTCTGTCATACACAAAACAACCTGTGAACTGTATGATACAGCCTGTTTATACGGAATTATCTTGAGTTGCACCGATCAAAGAATTGCGGTATACTGATAAAATCTGTTTTGTGCCTGTCGCGCAACGGCATTCGACAGGGGGCCATCCTAATAAACGCGGCAGCACATAACGATGCTGAAAGCGTAAAAAGGACTGCAGCGTACACAGAAGGCACAATTTTGAACACAGCGCAAAGAAAACAGGGCCTCCGAACGCCCCGCCAGGTTTCCAGAAAGCCCTGAAATCATAAATGTTTTAAATGGCACGCCTGAGACGACTCGAACGTCCGACCTACGGATTAGAAGTCCGTTGCTCTATCCAGCTGAGCTACAGGCGCTTAAAAACATCAAGACATTTAGCAAACTTTGAAACTTTTGTCCATCTTTAAAAAGAAAAAGAAGATCGTTGCCATATGAATGATACGCATACTGAAATTGCGGATAATGCCCCTGATGAAGCCTCAGGGGACATTGCGCCGAAAAGTCCACTGGCGGGCGGCAAACGGGCGCCCCTCAAAACCACGGATGCTGACAAGGCCCTGGTCAAGTATGACCCGCTCCAGAGCTATCTGGCCGAGGTCAACCGGTATCAGCTGCTGACCCGGGAAGAAGAGCGGGAGCTGGCCATCCGGGTACAGGAAGAAAATGACCCCGAAGCCGCCTATACCCTGGTCACCTCCAACCTCCGGCTGGTCATCAAGATTGCCATCGAGTTTCAGCGGGTCTGGATGCAGAACCTGCTGGACCTGATTCAGGAAGGCAATATCGGCCTCCTTCAGGCGGTCCAGAAATTTGACCCGTACAAAAACGTCAAGTTTTCCTATTATGCCTCGTTTTGGATCAAGGCCTATATCCTGAAGTTCATCATGGACAACTGGCGGCTGGTGAAAATCGGCACCACCCAGGCCCAGCGGAAACTCTTTTTCAAGCTGAAAAAAGAAAAACAGAAACTCATTGATGAAGGCTTTGACCCCAAACCCAAGCTGCTGTCCGACCGCCTGGGGGTAACGGAAAAAGAGATCGTGGACATGGATCAGCGGCTGAACAGCTGGGATCTTTCCCTGGACGCGCCGCTCAAGGAAGACTCGGATACCGAGCGCATGGAATTCATCAGCACAGACACGGATTCCGCAGAAACCCAGGTGGCGTCCAAGGCTGTGAAATCCCTGCTGCGGGAAAAGGTGGCCCTGTTCAAGACATCCCTCTCTGATCGGGAGCTGGAAATATTTGAAACCCGCATTTTTTCCGACACACCGGTTACCCTCCAGGAGATTGGTGAAAAATATGAAATATCCCGGGAACGGGTCCGGCAGATCGAAAAAAGCATTACCAAAAAAATGCAGGACTTTTTCAGGCGCGAGCTGCCCGACTTTGAAGCCTACACCACCCAGGGCTGATACCTTTCGATGTTCACTGCACTGTTAACCCGAACCCCTGAACGGACGTCATTCATGCTGAGAACCTGCACACTGTTTCTTGGATGCGCGCTGATGGTTTTCACCGGGTGCGCCGGTGCCACGCCGGGCACGACAGCCCCGGCTGCGCCGCTACCTGCATCCGCATCGTCATCCAGCTATTACTATTTCACATCAGCACAGATGCGGATCAAGGAAAGCGCCTATGCCGAAGCGGCCAAGGCCCTCAAAAAGGCGGCCCGGCTGGACCCTGATGCGTTCATCATTGTCCGGCATCTCGCCTCTGTCCACCTGCGGATGAACCAGAAAAAAGCGGCACTAAACCGGGTACAAACCTATTCCGATGCCCACCCCGACCATGTGGAGGCTCTCCTGGTACTTGCCGAACTCCAGCAGCTGATAAACAAGCACAAGGATGTCACCCCCCTGTATAAACGGGCCATTGCCGCTGATCCAAAAAACGCGGACGCCTACCTTCTGCTCGGCCGCATGCAGACCCAAGCCGGAGACATCCAAAGCGCCATAAAGACCTACACCGCCATGACAGCGCATATTCCGGATGCCTTTTCCGGTCATTTTTATCTGGGACGTCTCCTGTCTGAAACGGGAAAACTCTACCCGGCTGCAGCTGCCATGAAGGAATCCCTCCGGCTGCGGCCCGACCTCATCACCCCCCGGTTTAAACTCATCGAAATATTTCAAAAAGGACTGGCCCAGCAAAAAGCGCTGATCCTCCTGCCGGATCAGTCCCCGGAGGCTGCCGCAACGGATTTTTATCAGGACTGGAATCCCGATATCCAGCAGGCGGTTGAAAGGGCAAATCCCGGTATCGATCTAGCGCGACCCCTTGCGGAAGGAACCGCTCTGATCCTCCCGGACATGCCCGGTATCACACCGGCATCTGTTATCCGCGTATACGAAGAGATCCTCTCGTTTGAACCGGAGAACATCCGGGCAGCCATTGAGCTGGCGCTCTATCAGAAAGCAACCGGAGATGCAAGCGCCAGCCGTCAGCTGCTGGCGGAGCTGGGCATGCGGTCCGGAGATGTCCAGGATATCATCCGGTTCATCAGCGATACGTATATTGAAAAGGAAGATTATGCCACCGCCGCAATCCTGCTCGACGGCATGCTTGCCGGCGCACCGGACAATGCCTCCCTCAACTACCTGTGCGGTGTGGCCCGTGACGGGCTCAAGGATCCGGATGCAGCCATTGCCTGTTTCCAGAAGGTTCCGCCGGAATCACCCTTTCATGAAACCAGCATGATCCATATCGCTTTTCTCCTCAGGGAAAAAGATCAAATGACGGCGGCCATCGCCCATCTCACAAAGGCCCGGCAGGCCTTTCCCGAGCGGATAAATATTCTTCTCTATCTGGCGTCTTTCCTCGAAGCAGATCACCAGTTAAACAAAGCAGAAGCGTTGCTGCACGAAGGCCTTTCACGGAAACCGGAAAATCCCGATCTCCATTTCCGCCTGGGCGTCATCTATGACAAGACCCACCGCAAGGCCGCATCGGAAAAGGAAATGCAGACGGTTATACGGCTTGATCCTGAACATGCCAGTGCCCTGAACTACCTCGGCTATTCCTGGGCAGAAGCGGGCCGCAACCTGGAAACGGCAAAGACCATGATCGAAAAGGCCCTTACTCTCAAGCCCGATGACGGCTTCATCATCGACAGTCTGGGATGGGTCTACTATCAGCTGGCAGATTACGAAAAAGCCCTTGAACTGCTGAAACAGGCCGTGCGTCTGATCGACGATGACCCCACCCTCATGGAACACCTGGGTGATGCGTATCTCAAACTGAACCGGCCTGCGGATGCACTGGACGCCTATCTCAAATCCAGAAAACTGAATACCGGTTCCGCCCCCGGGCTGGACGAAAAAATCACAACCCTTGAAAATGCAGCGCCATGATCTGTCCGCATCCAATACCCCGGCTGTTTGTCTGTACTCTCGCTGTGCTGCTCTCAGCTGGCTGCACCTTCCTTAGACCGTCTCTGCCCCTGCCCGAAGGGATTTCCGACACGGCATCCGACCTGATGCAGGCCCTTGACCGGCGGCCCCATGCCACCACCTTAAAAGGCATCGGCCATCTGACCATCGACCATCCGAAAACGGGCCGGCAGCATTTGAGAAGCGCCTTTGTCTGCGCGTTTCCAGATAAAATCCGCATCACCCTGCTGGCGGCCGGCCAGCCGGTGGAAACCCTTGTCTTTGACGGGAAGCGCATGGCGGCAGTGTCCCATACCGGCGCCCACCGCACCTACCTGAAAACCGATGCAGATCCGGATCTTGAGAAATTTCTGGATATCCCGATTCCGGTACGCTATCTGATTGATCTGTTCTGCGGCCGTATGCCCCGGATTCCCGCCGATCATGCGGCGGTCATCGATGCGCCCGAACGGATACTGGTGCTGGCAGCCCCGGACAAAGGTATCATTCAGCGCCTCTGGCCGGACGTGGAAAACAGGGTTTACAAAACCACATTTTCTGATATAAATGACGATTTGGTATTTATTATTCAACTGGATGATTTTCAACGGGTTGGAGGGATTGCGTTACCCAGGGAGGTTTTGCTGGAAACACGGGATAAGACCCGCATCCATTTGAGAGTGGACCGCTACCTGCCGAATGAAGACCTGCCGGATACGGCATTCGCGCTGACGGGCGGTTCCTGAGACGTACCTGTAACAGTCTGGACTCAGGTCACTGGTGAGGCGACACCGGGCCGGGCCCGCAATTGAACTAAAGGAGTGAAACCGATCATGATTCATGAAAGCCCTGAAAAGGCAGCCGCCCAGAAGTCGTCCTGCGCATCGGCAAAAAAAGCCCAGGAAGAAAAAGAAGATCGCCTCCAGACATCCCTGTCCCGCATCAAGAATAAACTCTTTGTCATGAGCGGCAAAGGCGGTGTCGGTAAAAGCAGCCTGTCCGCCAACATTGCCGTGACCCTGGCAAAAAAAGGCTTCAGAACCGGCCTGATGGATGTGGACGTCCACGGTCCGAGCATTGCCAGGATCATGGGATTGAGCGGTCTGCTCGATCTTTCCGAAGAGCGCCTGCTCATCCCTGTTTCCCGCATGGAGAACCTCAAGGTTGTCTCCATGCAGTCCCTGATCCAGGATCCGGATCAGGCGGTCATCTGGCGCGGCCCGGCCAAGTCGAGCATGATTCAGCAGTTCATCGGCTCCGTAGACTGGGGCGACCTTGATTTCCTGGTCATCGACTCCCCTCCCGGAACCGGCGACGAACCGCTGACCGTGGCCCAAAGCATTGAAGACGCCAAAGCCATCATCATTACCACCCCGCAGGAAGTGGCCCTTTCCGATGTCCGGAAGTCGATCAACTTCTGCAAGACGGTCAATTTCGACATGCTCGGCCTCATTGAAAACATGGGCCCGTTCAAATGTCCGCACTGTGATGAAATCATCGAGCTGTTCAAAAGCGGCGGCGGCAAGAAAACCGCAGCGCAGATGGATATCCCGTTCCTTGGCACGGTCCCCTATTCACCGCCCGTTGTTCAGGCCTGTGACGCCGGTGATCCGATCACCAGCAGCAACCCGGACAACGAATTTTCCAAGGCCGTTGACCGCATCGTGAGCGATATGGTGAAGGCACTGTAATTACGCGCTTTTTCATATCTTAAAGGCGTCCCCCCTGTCAGCCGCTTGAGCGATCATGGCAGTGCGCCACAGCCGGCAACAGGAAAGCGCCCGACGCCCCGGACAGCCAAAGACCGTTCGGGGCTTTTTTTATGCCTATGACGTCATCTCACCCCCATGATCTTGCCGCGCTTCAAGCGTCCCTGATGGAAGCGGAAGCAGATCTTCTCTCCCCATATGCGGCACGCAGCAGCGCGGCCCTCCGCCGCCAGCCCGCAGACCCGGTGCTCGCGGCTGGATACCGGCTGCCCTATGCTGCGGACGGGGACCGGATCATCCATTCCCGTGCCTACTCGCGCTACATTGACAAAACCCAGGTTTTTTCCCTGATCGACAACGACCACATCACCCACCGCGTGCTGCATGTGCAGCTGGTCTCCAAAATCGGCCGCACCATCGGCCAGTTTCTCCGACTGAACACCGACCTCATCGAAGCCATTGCCCTGGGCCATGACATCGGCCATACCCCGTTCGGCCATGACGGGGAACAGATACTTTCTGCCCTCTGCGAGGAAAGCGGCATCGGCCGTTTCCGGCACAGCATCCAGAGCATCCAGTTTCTCAGCTGCGTGGAGAACCGGGGCCGGGGCTGGAACCTGTCCCTCCAGACCCTGGACGGCATCCTCTGCCACAACGGCGAACTCATAGACGGGGTCTTGCATCCGAAACCCGCACTGACACTTGACGCCTTTGACCGGGAACTTTCGACCGCCCGATTCAGCCCGCACTGGCAGCCGGTTCCCATGACACTGGAAGGATGCGTAGTGCGTCTGGCTGACACCTTTGCCTATATCGGCAGGGATGTTGACGACGCCTGCCGGCTGGGGCTCATCTCCTGGCAGGATCTGCCGCTGGACATCACCGAGCGGCTCGGCAGCTCGAACGGCAGCATTGTCCACACCCTGGTCACGGACCTGATTCAGCAGAGCACCGGAAAGCCCGGTCTGACCCTGAGTCCGGATATCGCCCATGCCCTGATCCGGCTCAAAGACTTCAATCGGCGCCATATCTACCACCACCCGGCCATCAAAACCCACCTGACCACGGTCCGCCAACTCTACCGGGAACTCTTTGACCGGTTCTGCACTGACCTTGCCCGGAACCGGCAGGATTCAGTGATCATGAAAGATTTTCTGGACGGATTGTCCCCGGATTACCGGGAAACCCACCGCATCGAGGAAGTTGTCCGGGATTTTATCGCCGGCATGACCGACCGGTATTTTCTCTCCCTGTTTCCCAAAGAGCGGCGGCCGGCACCGAGACGGCATGTATAAAAGGGAATCCCCAGACCTGTCACAGCATCCGGGTCTTCCCCGGAGAACGTATCGGCGACCGGGAAGCCCTGTCGCGGTTCTCCTTCTCGTCTTAAAAAAGGGTTGAATTTTAGGGAATAATAAAGTAATGAAGGGCAACCCCGGCGTTTTTATCGAGATCCTCATGCCGGTCGGCCCTTTTTATCCGGATGTGCGAACACCTATGGGAGGCACTTCATGAAAAAAATCAAATTGATTCTTCTCCTCTTTCTGCTGGCCTTCATCGGACTGGTCGGGTATGAAAATAAGGGCTATTTTCTCACCCGTCAGGCGCTTGATATCGATTTTTATTTTGCCCTGTACCAAACCCCGGCGATTTTCAATGCGCTATATTTCATCGGCTGTTTTGTCATCGGCTTTTTGATTGCCTACTTTATGAGCCTCGCCACCCGATTCCGTTCCGGGAAAATCATTAAAGAGCTCAACACCACCCTGGCCACCCATGTGGAAATGATCGCCTCCCTGAAAAATGAACTTGACGCGCTCAAGGGAACCGCAGCGAAATCCCAGCCCGCAGCACCCGCACCGGAACCGGTTGCAGAAGATGCCGCAGACACGCCGGTAAACGCGTGATGCCCCCTGCAGGCAGTGGTTTTTCTCAGACCGCAATACCAGTTAACCTGAAGCTGTAGACACCGTGTCTGATTTCAGCCTCCCTGAAACTCACTGAAGCCCTTCCCTGAACGGGCAGGGACTGTATCGCACAACCCGGGATGACCAGGCGGATGACCACCGAAAAAAACACGCCCATGATGACGCAATACCTGTCCATCAAGGCAGCGTATCCTGACACCATCCTGTTTTACCGGATGGGTGACTTTTACGAGATGTTCAACGCGGATGCGGAGATTGCCGCAAAACTCCTTGAAATCACCCTCACCTCCCGAAACAAGAACGACCCCGCCCCGATCCCCATGTGCGGCATACCGGTCCGGGCAAAAGACACTTACATTGCCCGACTGATCGAAAAAGGGCAGAAGGTGGCTATCTGCGAGCAGGTGGAGGATGCGGCAGCTGCCAAAGGCTTGGTCAAACGGGAGGTGGTCCGTGTGATCACACCGGGTATGGTGCTCGACACAGCCATTCTCGATGCCGGCTCGGACAACTTTGTGCTGGCAGCTCACTGCCGGAAAGATACGTGGGGCTTTGCCTGGATCGACATTTCCACGGGCACCTTCCGGGTGGCGGAAACGGGCATGGGCGACGCGTCCCAATTCCGCCGCATCATTGACGATGTATTGCGCATCGCACCCCGTGAAATCATCCTGCCAGATGCGGCCGCAGCCGATCCCCGGTTTACGCCCTTCTTTGCCCCCCAGGTGCGGGCCGCCATCTCCCATGCCCCGGATGGGGCGTTCAATGCTCGGGACGCGGAAGCGGTGCTCATCGACCAGTTCAACACCCGCAGCCTCCGGGGTTTTGGCTGTGAAGCCATGCCCGCTGCCATCGGTGCTGCCGGCGCGCTGATCCGTTATGTACAGGAGATGCAGAAACAGGCCCTGCCCCATCTGCGCGGCATCGAAACCATCCGGTTTTCAGACTATCTTCAGATCGACGACACCAGCTGCCGAAACCTGGAGCTGCTCTCAAACATCCAGACCGGCACCCGGACCGGCACCCTCATCGGCGTCATGGACCAGACCGTCACCCCCATGGGGGCCCGGCTGCTCAAATCCTGGATCCGATACCCGGTGCTGTGTGCAGAGACGATCACCGCACGGCTGGATGCCGTGGAAGAGGCTGCCGGTCGGCTTCATGACCGGGGGGCTCTCCGGGCCTGTCTCAAAGGCGTGTATGATCTGGAACGGCTGTCCAGTCGGATCTCTATGGGCCAGGGAAATGCAAGGGATCTCCTCGCCCTGAAAGACTCCCTGAACCGCGTGCCGGAACTGTTTAAGGGGCTGTCAGGGTTTAAGGCGGCACTTTTCAGCAACGGCCCAGCCACAGAATCCCTGCTGGCAGCACTGGCCGATGTCGCCGGGCTCATTGACCGGTCCATCCGTGAAGACGCCCCCCTCACCCTCACCGAAGGGAATCTCATCAAACCCGGTTTTCATGAGGCGCTCGATGAACTCATCGACATCAGCCGCAACGGGAAATCCCGACTGGCAGCACTCGAAGCCGAAGAAAAAAGCAAAACCGGCATCAATTCCATGAAGATCAAGTTCAACAAGGTCTTTGGTTATTTTCTGGAAGTGCCCAAAAGCCAGGTTGCCGCGGTGCCGGACCATTATATCCGCAAGCAGACCCTCACCAATGCAGAACGCTACATTACCGAAGAACTCAAAACATTTGAAACCAAGATACTCACCGCGCAGGAACGCCGATCCTCCCTGGAATACGAGCTTTTCAACACGGTCCGCAAATCGGTGCTGGACCACCAGCAGGCCATTGCGGACACAGCCGGGTTCATTGCCCGGGTCGACGGTTTGCTCGCCCTTGCCGAAACCGCAGACATGAACGCTTATGTGCGTCCGGACATCACCAACGACGGCGTGATTCACATCGAGGAAGGCCGCCATCCGGTGGTGGAAAAACTGCTCACCGGCGAGCGGTATGTGCCCAATACCATCCATCTGGACAACAGTGACCAGCAAGTGCTGGTCATCACCGGGCCCAACATGGCCGGTAAATCCACCGTCCTCAGGCAGGTGGCGCTCACGGTGGTCATGGCCCAGGCAGGGTCCTTTGTGCCGGCGCAAAAGGCCTCTGTCAGCCTTACGGACAAGGTCTTCACCCGCGTGGGCGCTCTGGACAACCTGTCCCAGGGTCAGAGCACCTTTATGGTGGAAATGGAAGAGACCGCCAATATCATCAACAACGCCACCCCCGACAGCCTGGTGGTCATTGATGAAATCGGCCGGGGCACCAGCACCTTTGACGGTCTCAGCATCGCCTGGGCGGTCGCTGACTTCCTGCACGGTATTGGCGGCAAAGGCGTGAAAACCTTATTTGCGACCCACTACCACGAACTCACGGAGCTGGCCGCGACCCGAGAACGGGTGCAGAATTTTCATATTGCCGTCAAAGAATGGAACGAGGATATCATTTTTCTGCACAAACTGGTCGAGGGGGGAACCAACCGAAGCTACGGCATCCAGGTGGCCCGTCTGGCCGGACTTCCCAAGACGATTATCAAGACCGCCCGAACCGTGCTGGCCCGTGTGGAAAACGGTGAACACCTGATTGACGCCAAAGAAAAGGCTGCCGCCATCCCCCCAGGGGCGCCGCGGCAGCTGGACCTGTTTGCCAAACCCGATCCGGATCCCATTCTTGAGCGGATCCGCGGGATCGATGTGGAAAAGACAACGCCCATTGAAGCCATTTCACTTCTGCATCAGGTCCGCCAGGAGGTGATTGACTTCCTGAATAAAGTATAATAGCACGTGATCAGCCGTCCATCGCAGACGCGCGTCATCTTTTTTTTAATGACATCCCCCATGATCTCCGTTAAGGTCATGAAACGGATTTACGCAAACAACACGGCAGAGTGCCGTACGGACAGATATAAGAATACAGTGTTAACCACCATGCCGAACACACAAGCACCGGCAGTACATCCTTTCCGTTTGTCTGCTTTACACACGCATCCTTTTTGGGTACGGCCCAAACGCCGCCCCATGACGCTGTCCGAATCCTGGATGGTGATCCTTCTTCTTGTCGCCGTTTTTTTCTGCTCTGCCTGCGCCACCACACCGCAGCCTGTATCGGCAGCCACAGCCAAGGATCTGTATTTTAAGGCAGAATCGAGTTACTATACCCTGCTTAACTCCCAAAGCAAACGGAAATACCGCCACAACTGGCTCAACTGTATTGAACAATTTGACCGTGCCTATCAAACCGATGCAGACGGTCCCTGGGCGCCAGCTGCCCTGTACATGAAATCCAAGCTGTACCTGGAGCTGAGCCGATTTTCCGGAAAATCAGCAGACAAGCGGTCTGCACACACGGGGTTCTCCGATATCATCCGGAAATTTCCATCCAGCCGGTACCGGTACCGGGCCGCAGAAGCCTTACGAACCCGCTTTGAAAAGGAATATGACCCGGTTCAGGAACTGATCACCGAAGCCACGCCCTTGCCCCCCCCAAACGCACCGCCAGAGAGGCCGACACCAGCCCCGAAACCACCGGCAGCGCCGGTTACACCTGCCGCGTCCCCCCCACCTGCCACGCAGAAACCCGCGCTGCCACTGCTCCCCGACATGGGACCCCAGCATCTGGTGACCGGCCTGCGTCACTGGTCAAACCCCGATTACACCCGGGTGGTCATTGATGCCAGCGGGGAATCGCCCTTCACCCATCATCTGCTGAAAAAAGACCCGGCGCACCACAAACCGCAGCGCCTGTATATCGACCTGAAGCAGGCCCGTCTGGACCGGGCCATGAAAAAAGCGGTCCCCATCGACGACCACCTGCTCAAGGCGGTACGCGCCGGGCAGTACAACCGGAACACGGTCCGGGTTGTCATCGACATCAAGTCGTTCAAAAACTACAAAATTTTCAGCCTGAAAAACCCGTACCGGGTGGTCATCGACGTATGGGGGGCCACCTCGACCCAAACCGCCTCAAAAAAGAAACCCGCGGTTCAGCCCCTGCCGCCGATCCCAGGACAGCCGCCTTCCGATGCCAGCGCCATTGCCAGACAGCTGGCCCTGGGTGTGAGCCGGATCGTCATTGATCCCGGACATGGCGGAAAAGACGGCGGTGCTCCCGGTTTTTTCAAAAACACCCATGAAAAAGACGTGGTGCTGGCCATCAGCAAGAAACTGGCAAAGAAACTCAAAAAAGCCATTGATTGCGAGGTGATCCTCACCCGCAGCACCGACACCTTCCTCACCCTGGAAGAACGGACCGCCATTGCCAATACACAGAACGCGGACCTTTTTATTTCCATCCACACCAATGCGCACCGGTCAAAACAAGTCCACGGCATCGAAACCTATTTTCTCAATCTGGCCACCGATGATGACGCCATTCTGGTTGCTGCGCGTGAAAACGCGACATCCACCAAAAATATCAGTGATCTGCAGTCGATACTCAATGACCTGATGAAAAATGCGAAAATTAAAGAGTCATCCCGACTGGCCCAGGATGTCCAGTCCATGCTGATCAGCCGCCTGAGTAAAAAATACAAAACCATCAAAGACAAAGGAGTGAAGCAAGCCCCCTTTTATGTCCTGCTCGGTGCACAGATGCCGGCCATTCTGGTGGAAACCGCCTTTATCAGCAATAAACGGGAATGCCAGCGGCTCACCAGCGCGCAATACCAGAACGATATCTGTGACGCCATTGTCGCGGGCGTCAAACGTTATATCTCCGGCATAACCCCGGAAACGTTTTAACCCGCCCCATCCGATTTTCGCCATTTGCCCTGTCCACTTCATCCTGTTCACTATTTTTCTTTATAGATAAATTAAAATCACAACGGTTTACCGGGAAAATTTGAACGTCTATGCGCCGCAGCTTTATATTCAGAGGCAGAACATTATTTTAAGGAAGTCAAATTCCGTTTGATTTCTTTTTTAAAACGCCTTTCTCTAAGGTAAGATTTTAAATATATAGAAAGGAGAGGTGAAATGGCATTAGCAACTGTTACAACAAAGGGACAAATAACTATCCCAAAACAAATTAGAGACTCTCTCAAATTAAGCACGGGAGACAGGATTGAAATTGTCACCACTAACCGCATGGAAGCCTTGATGAGACCCATTTCAAAAAAAGTTGATGATGTCTTTTGTAAATTGCATAATCCTGAGAGAAAAGCTATTTCCCAGGAAGAAATAGACAATGCTGTTGCAAAGAGAATGAGAAAGAAATTCAAATGAAAGCTATTGATACAAATATCCTTATTCGTTTCCTTGTTGGTGATTCCTCATCAATCTTTATTCTTGGAGTGTTGACATTTTTTCTGCGAATACGTACTGTATAGCTGTACAATAAAAATACAGGAGGAATTATGTCGATACAAACTACGTATACTCAGGCCCGAGCAAATCTAGCATCCCTGATGGATGAGGTTACTGCCAACAGAGAAGTCGTTATTATTCACCGTCGTGGATGTGAAGATGTCGCTATGATAAGTGCGGAGGAACTTTCAGGTGTGCTTGAAACAGCGCATCTTCTTCGCTCTCCTAAAAATGCCAATCGGCTCTTAACAGCACTTGCCAGGGTAAAAAAAGGTTCTGGTATCTCACAAACAATTGATGATCTTCTATTTGAGGTTGGTCTTGAGTAACAAAAACAAAAAAATTTTACCTGTAAAAACACAAAGGGAGTCTGTATTTCAGCCTGAATTTAGAGAGGATTTAAAATATTGGGTTGAAACTGACCGGAAAATAGCGCTTCGTATTTTTCAGCTAATAGAATCGGTCATGCGAGAACCTTTTCAAGGAATTGGAAAGCCTGAACCGTTGAAAATTTTTGGTTCTGGTGTTTGGTCTCGTCGAATAACTCAAGAGCATCGGCTTGTTTATGTCGTTGCCAGTGACAAAATCAATTTTGTTCAAGCACGCTATCATTATTAAATAGAACATGAAATAGGAAATAGAAGAAATAGGGGACAGGCAAATAATACATTGATTGATATCAAAATAGCTTATCTAAAATGCAGCCTACTGAAATGACACATTTTAAAATTACATCTACAGGGACGCTGATCTTTCAGCGGGTGCTGCAAATCGTATGCATCCATTTCTGTCTGCTGTCTGGTTTCATCGTCTCTGTCAGTGCCCAGCCGGCGATTCATCCACAGCTCATTGCTATCGATCCCGGCCATGGGGGGACGGATACCGGCGCAGCCAGTCTGGACGGCACCCTTGAAAAAGACGTCGTACTCAGCCTCGCGCGACGCCTCGAGACCTACCTGACGCCCGATTACCCGACGCTGCTTACCCGGACTGACGACTACCGGGTACCGCTCGCAGATCGCGTTTCTCTGGCCAATCATGCGGATGCCAGCGTATTCATCAGCCTCCACACCGCCGGATCCCGCCGGATGCAGCATCAGGGCACAGTCATTTTCTGCCATCATCCGGTGGATCAGCTGCGGCCGGCGCCCCCTGCAACAGGCACAGCCGACGGGATTCAGTCCTGGGACACCCTTCAGGAACCCCATCGATCAGACAGTCTCGCCCTTGCCGGTTATCTCAGAGACGCGCTGCAGAGCCTGGGCTTTCCCCTGCCGGTGCGCCTTTCCGATATCGCCTCCCCGCTGTTGTCTGCTGCAGATATGCCGGCGGTGATCATTGAAGTGGGCCACCTCACCCACCCCGGGGACAGGGCACTGCTCATCCGAACGGCAACAGCCGACCGCATCGCTGGGGCCCTGGCTGAGGGCATCACGGCGTTTCTGGTTGACAACGGGAACGCCGCTCCATGACCGATCCGCAGGATCCCAGAAATCGGGGCAGTGAACCGATGACAGCCAGACAGGATCACCAGACACGGCCCCTGCTTTTGGGGAACGCATAGGTCACCTGGATCCGCCTTACCGGGCAGCACGAATCATATCCCGAAACCCGCAGGTCATCTGTATCAATATCTTGCCCTTTGCCTTCAATATTGATATGTATTTTTTTTGCATCGTATTCCATTACTGCGGCCAGCGTTGCGGAGGCATCCGCAGCAGCCGCCCCCGATATTCCGGAGAAAATGGCCATGACCTTTGAAAGTGTGGATGACGTCCAGAAACGACTGGAAGCGGTGAATTATGTCACCTCCAGGGAAATTGCAACCGTCGTGTTTCTGGCTGAATCAACCCAGAAGCCGATCCTCATCGAAGGACCGGCTGGTGTGGGGAAAACAGAACTGGCCAAGGCCGTGTCCCTGACCCTGAACCGCGAGCTGATCCGCCTGCAGTGCTACGAAGGGCTGGATGAAGCCAAGGCCCTGTATGAATGGGAGTACGCCAAACAACTGCTCTACACCCAGATGGTCAAAGAGCGGATAAACGATGTCATTTCTGGTGCCGATACGCTGGCCGAATCCGTTGACCGGATCGCAGACCAGGAAGATGCGTTTTTCTCCCAGCGGTTCATCCTCCAGCGCCCCCTGCTCCAGGCCATCTCCTCTCCGGATCCGGTGGTATTGCTCGTTGACGAGGTGGATAAATCCGACCCTGAATTTGAAGCCTTTTTGCTGGAAATCCTCAGTGATTTTCAGGTATCCATTCCGGAGCTCGGCACCATTCAGGCCACCACCAAGCCCTTTGTCGTACTCACCTCCAACAACTACCGGGATATGAGCGATGCCCTGAAACGCCGGTGCATTCACCTGTATATCGATTATCCCAGCCGGGAGCGTGAAATGGCGATCGTCAAGCTGAGAATCCCGGGCATCGACGATGTGCTGCTTGAAAAACTCATCGACACCATTGCAAAGCTCCGGAAGCTTGATCTGAAAAAACGGCCCTGCATTTCCGAAACCCTGGATTGGGCCCGTTCCCTGATTGCCCTGCAGGCAACGGAACTCTCGCCTGAAATCGCAAGTCAGACCCTCAACGTGGTATGCAAATACAAGGCAGATACGGAATTGGTGCGTCAGCACCTGCCGCCCCTGATGGAATCCTGATCCATGGTGCCGCTGGTTCTGAAATTTGTCGAATGCTGCCGGAACGGCGGTCTGCGGGTGTCCACGTCTGAGGTACTGGACAGTCTCGCGCACCTGGCCCTGCTCGACCCGGCAAACGAACAGGAATTCCGGTCTGCGCTCATGGCCAATTTTGCCAAAAGCCGCCGGGAACAGGGATTGTTCGACCAGATGTACGCCCTCTTCTTCCACGACCTCATGCCCGCGTCTCCAGATGCACCGGAATTGATTCAGGCCCAGCTGTCAGATATTTCAGACCAACTGGCTCAGGAAATGCCCGGAGATCCCATGATGGAAGCCCTTTTGAGCTTTGCCTCCGGGGATCCAGCCGCCTATATCGAAGCGGTCAGAGAACTTCAGGAACGAGAAGAGTCGCCGCAGATTGCCCTGAAATCAAACATGGGCCAGCTCTCCAACCGCCTTGAGGTGATGCTCAAGATCAACCGGCTGCGGGAAAAGGCCATCGCGCTGGCTGGCGGTCTTTATGACGATGCCGGCGATGGTGGACCGCTCCGGGACCAGATCAACCGGCTCATGGATGCGGCCTACGATCTTCTCACCGCAGACCCCAGACCCGACAATGCCGGCCTCAAAGAGGTCAAAGAAGGCGACGCCCACTTCAGCAGCCAGCTTGGCGAACGCCCGTTTTCCAACCTGTCTCCCCAGGAAACCGCGGCCATGCGCGAGACCGTCAACCGGCTGGTGAAAAAGCTGAAAGACATGGTCAGCCGGCGGTATCTGTCACGCGACAGGGGGATGCTCGACGTCAAGAAGACCCTGCGCCGTGCCGGTCGATTCCAGGGCGTTCCGGTTGAAATCATGTTCAAGGATAAACCCCTCCGGAAATCGAATATTGTGGCCATCTGCGATGTGTCCAGTTCAGTCTGGTCTGCGGCCCGGTTTATGCTCAATATTCTCTATTCGCTTCAGGACTGCTTTGAAAAAGTCAAGAGTTTTGTCTTTGTGTCAGAACTTGCTGAGATCACATCTTTTTTTGAAGCATATGAGGTGAATGACGCCATTGAAAAAGTGCTCAGAGAAACCGGCATCGACTATGCGGCGCTTACGGATTACGGGGCCATGTTTCAGACCTTCCGAAAAACATACCTGCATACCCTGAACAGCAAGACCACCCTGATCATCATCGGTGACGCCCGCTCCAACTACCAGAATCCAAAAGCAGATATTTTAGAAGAACTCAGGGCCAAAAGCCGCCGGGTCATCTGGCTCAATCCCGAGGCCGAGGTCACCTGGAACACCGGCGACAGTGAAATGTACACCTACAAGGCCCACTGCCATGAAATCCGGCAATGCCGCAACCTGAACCAGCTGGTCAGTTTTATCGAAGATCTGGTTCTATAGATGCCTCTATCCCGGGAGCCTGCCCATGCACACGGATCTCCAGACACGCTTCATCGCATTTGCCCGTACTGAAATAGCCCCTCATGCGGCCCGGCTGGGTAGGGAAAACGCCTTTCCCGCAGACCTGTTTCAAAAGCTGGGGGCCGCGAACCTCCTGGGGCTTGTTGCGGACCCAGGGCACGGCGGCCATGGCGGTGATCTTTCCTGGATTCAGAAAGGCGGAGAGCTGCTCACCCGTCATGGGGGCAACCTGGGTATCGCACTGACCTGGATGATCCACGAGCTGGTGACCGGCTACCTCCTGATCCCCCATGCGACGGCATCGCTCCGGGACCAATGGCTGCCCCGGCTGATCTCCGGGTCTTCAACGGTCTGTTTTGCCGTCTCCGAACCCAAGGTGGGTCCCCACCCCAAGAAGTTGACCACCCGTGTGGAAGCGATGGATACGGACTATTGCGTGAACGGCAGCAAAACATACCTCACCAACGGTCCAATTGCGGATCTGTTTGTGGTCATTGCCGTGTCAGCCTTTCGGGATGGGAAAAAATCCTATTCCGCCATTGCCATCCCGGCTGAAACCAAAGGATTCACCCGGCACGATGCCCTGGAGGTTCCCTTTTTCAAACCGTCTCCCCATGGCGGCGCCTCCTTTGAGAACTGCACGCTTTCAAAACACCATCTGATCGGCGCGCCCCATACCGCCTATGCCGATCTGGTCATGACCTTCCGGGAAATTGAAGATGCTGCCATGATGGGGCCTGTGATCGGTGCCCTGGCATTTCAGATTGCCCAACTCCACCAGGTGCTCAAAGACCGAAGCGATCTGCCGGCAGATACCTGTCTGCACCTTGGTGAAATCGACGCCCGCATTCAGGTGATGCGGTCCATTGCCGCCACCAGTGCGGTTCAGACACTGTCAATTGACGCCGGTGCGCCCTCACCGACAGCCCTGCTCTGTGTATTCAGGGAGCTTTCCGGCATCTGCCGTGAGGCCTTAGGTGCCCTTGTTTCAGATACAGGGGCTGACACGGGTCCTGTTTCCGCCATCCTTCACAATGACCTCACCCGGTCCTCCGGGCTGACCCGCCATGCGCTGGAGGCAAAACTGGTCCGCATGGGTAAAACCGCCCGTTCAACAAATTAATGGAATGTCATACAAGGAAAACTTATTGTCGCCTGTCACAACCACAGCGCTTTTCTTATGAGCAGTTGCAATGATAAACCGATCAGCAGGATCGCCATGATGCCAGGGGAGTTGATTGGCCGCAAAAAGGATATCAATATCCAGCGCGGCAAGCACCAAAGCGTGTTGTTCCAAAGCCGCATTGAACCACTGCAAAGCAGGAAGGGGAAGTTTGATCTGCCCTTTTTCAGACTTCAGACTGATCTCCCATGCCGAAATAGCCGAGACATAAACAACCTGAAAATCGGATAAAGCGTACACTTTTTGAGACTGTAAATAAGATTGTGTAACTGCTTATTATCAATTACCCTACTTAGCTTTAACGAATAAAAAGGAAATTGACATGAGCAAAGCAATCAATCA
>PDWJ01002452.1_pt1 | contig 19772 bp, 19 predicted proteins | sample 1430881 | NCBI WGS metagenome assembly PDWJ01 (sample SAMN01162460, study PRJNA174530) | Oral metagenome, whole genome shotgun sequencing project. | biome: Marine environment; feature: Marine mammal; material: Swab sample of the gingival sulcus; isolation source: swab sample of gingival sulcus...
AGAGTGTGAGTGGAGATTCAATGGCGGTACTCCAAAACAACTCCTTGAAGACTTAAAAACAATCTTGAAACAAAAATATTAGGTGTCAGCCCCTAAAAAATTGTACTCTGGAACTATTTAATTGTATTTGGCCGTTATTTGTTAGCCTCTTCCAAAGGGAACGGATCAGATATGCTGATCTCTCAGATATTTTCCCGGTGTCTTGCCAAAATATTGTTTGAAAAGGCGGATAAAATGTGGTGTGTCATGAAATCCCAGGGCCTGGGCGGTTTCATCGATATTGAGTCGTCCCTGCTCGAGAAGTTTACGGCAGCGTTCAATTCTGGTCATTCGATACCAGGCAAAGACGGTCATCCCAAATTCCTGGCGAAATCCCTGATTTAACCTGTTGGGATTGAGGCCGACAGCCCTTGCCAGCATGGTGAGAGACGGCGGATGTGCCAGATCAGAAAGCAAAATATCCCTTGCCCCATGGACCCGCTCCCTTTCTGAAGGCCGTAACGGCGCACAGGAAGGCTGGGCAGGGCACCGGGCAAATTCCGAGAGATAGCGGACAATAATCTCCATGGCCTTGGCCTCCAGAAATAACTGCTGCAAAACGCCCTGGTACGGACAGCAAAAGAGCTGTTCAATCAAAGCCTTCAGCTCGCTAGACATTGGTAGTTTCTGATTGCAGGGCTGTCTGTTCGTTTCCAGAATCCTCGTTAGATGGAGTGGTAGTTGCTTTGATGAAGGGGCAAATTTTTCCAGAAAAATCTCAGGAGGGATATAGATATTGAGAATGCGGTAGCGTTGCTTCTCAGCTAACTGAAATCGGCATTGTGATTGGGGCAGGAAAGAGAGAAAGGATGAACCGGGTGTGCAGACAAAACTATCCTTTTTTCGTAAATGATATTGAATAGTTCCCTGAGAATAGCCTGCGAGGTGGAAAGAAAATTCAACGGGTGCCCGCTCAATGGCGACGCTGTGGGAGCTCTCTGTTACCGAAAGAGCATCCAGGAGTACCATCTCAATTTTTGAAGGGAAAACAACATGGTACTTCATTCCCTGAGGAGGAACCTTCTCAAGGTAGCTCAAAAACTCCCAGGAAGTCTTTTGTTCTTGATGAGAAGAGGGCTGCTGTTCCATAGCAATTCCTTAAAATACAACTTAACAATTGAGCTTTAAGAATAAAATAATGGGCCGATTTATTTTGAAAAGAAGGCTACCCCGGACATTTTATGGATATTATGGCAAAATCTTAAAAAATTTTTATATTCCAATATGCTACACGGAGAAAATTACAGTTTTAAAATATCCAAAGTGTTCACCCAAAGTCACGGTATCTCATCTTCTTGTTTCTTATTGTTCAGGAACCGGCAGCGTTATTTTTTCCAGCTTCCCTTCGGCGTTCATCTGGTAAACAGAATGGGCAAGACCTTTCAGCTCAGAGGGGCTATGGGTAACATAGAGCACAGTCATCTCCCGATGCTCTTGAACGAGAACACGAAAAAAATCAAGGAGATTGTGTTTCAACTCCATATCCAGCGAAGAAAAAGGCTCATCGAGGAGCAGGATATCCGGCTCGATGGCAAGGGCCCTGGCAATGGAGACCCGCTGACACATGCCGCCGCTTAACTGGCTGGGATATTGATCGATACAGGCTCTCAGTTCGACCTTCTCCAATATTTGCTTCGCCTGGCGCAGGGCCTCTTTTTTCGATAACCCCGAGGCTCGCAAAGAAAAACAGACATTTTCTCCGGCGGTCTTCCAGGGAATCAGGCGGTGTTCCTGAAAAACAAAACCGATACGCTCGCTGCCTCTTCTCACCACCCCCGAATCCGGCTGAACAAACCCTGCCAACATCTTTAAAATGGTGGATTTTCCGCAGCCGGAAGGGCCAAGAAGCCCTGTCACTTCTTTGGCAGTAATATGCATGGAGACCTGATCGAGAATAGTCTGTCCATTATACGTTTTTGTCACTTCTCTTAGTTCAAGCATCTATTCCTGCCAGCGTATAGAATGTCTCTTTATCGGGTTTAAAAGGCATACCTCCAGCCCGCCGCCAAGAACGAGGCAGACGATGACCCAGGCAAACAGCATCGGCGTATCAAGATTGGTTCTGGCAAGGGCAAACTCATAGCCAATTCCGCTATAGGCTCCCAGAAGTTCGGCAAGGACAACAATCCGAATGCCCATGCCCGCGGCCAGCGAAAGCCCGGCCAGCAGATGCCCGCCTACCCCGGGAAGATACAGCTCCCGGATCAGCATGGCGGTTGATGCACGGTAGATTCCGGCCATCTCCACCAGTTGCTGGTCAACGGCATCAATGCCGGCAACGGTATTGACATAGATAATGGGCAGGATAAGCAGACTGGTCACAAACACCGTCTGCACGCTGCCCATGCCGAACCAGATCATGCTTACCACCACCAGAACAGCCGGCGGGATCGTCATTAAAATCCAGCGAAATGGTTCAAAGACCCAACGAATCTGCTGTTTTAGCCCGGCAACAATGCCCAGAACAAGACCGCAGAAACTGCCCGAAAAAAGCCCCAGGGCAAAACGCTGGAAAGTGATAGCGACACTTTCCCAAAACGAGCCAGTCATCATCATTGCCGCCAGACTGCCAATGGTCTTCACTGGTGAAGCGATAATGATCTCATCAAAAACCAGTGATACCAGCCACCAGCAAACAAACAGCAGGCAGAGCCCTATAGCAAGCCAAAGCGTCATAGAGCGTTGTATTCCAGGCACCTTCATCAATACTGTGTTATTGGTATAACCCGGCGTCAGGAAGTTTGCCGCCAACAGATTTGGGATTCATCTTGATAAATGTGTTGAACATCACCTCCAGATCGTCACGGGAATCAACCCCGCTGACCGAACGAAAATCAGTATAGCGCAGTGCCTCTTCAAAGGCTTTCGCGTTCACCCCCTTTATATGCCGTGCCGCCAGCTCGGCGGCCTCTCGGGGATGCTGGTTTGTCCATTGGACGCTCTGATCATAGGCGGCGAGAAAGGCAGCAACCACCGCCCTGTTGTTTTTTATCCGTGGTAAAACAGCAACACCGGCGTTTGGGACACCTCTATCATTGCCAACAAGAGCGGCATATTCTTTTTGCAGATCAATAACTCTTTTGAAATCAAGCCCCTTTCCTTTGGCCTTCATAAGAGCCATTGCCGCCGCGGGCTCAATCATCAACGCATGATCCACCTTCCCCGCAAGAAGACTCATAATGATATCAAGCGGGGAGGAGACATATTCAATGGTAAAGTCTTTAAAAGGGTCCAGCCCCTGAGCGTGACAGACGGCCTGAAAGAGCAGATCCGGCTGATCTCCCCGAAAGGGGACAAGAATACGCTCGCCTTTTAACTGGGCAAGGCTGGTTATTGAAGAATCGTTGCTGATCAGGTAGAAAACGCCCCAGATAGAGACTCGCGCCAGGGACAGATCAACCCCCTTGTTGTAGAAAATGGCGGCAACATTACTGGGCAGGGAGACAAAATCGACATCACCCTTGGTGATTATCGCCCGTAACTGGTCCGGAGTGTTCCAGGTAACCAGCTCTACCTCTTCGCAGACATCCTTCAACAATCCCGTTTCAAGGATATGGGCCATCGGCATCACAAGTGGCGCAAAGGGACTTGCCATAACGATTTTTTTCACCTTCGGATGGGTGTTATCCTCGGCAAATATTGAGGGTGCCCAGCAGCCGAGAATAATTATTAGCAGGGCATAACACGCATAGTTTATATTTGCTGTTTTCATGGTACTTTCTCCCTTTTTGAGGTTTCTATAGATAGTAACAAAAACCATATAAAATCAGTCTTGTCTATCTTTATTAATAATAACTAACATAAGAAGCGCTGAAAACATTGATGTTGATCAATTTTTTTCGTTTTTTACCTGAAAGACCTTGGTAGTTGGCTGTTTTTCTTAAACTATCAGAAAAATATGCTGGAGAAAGATTCCGATAGAAACGCTTGAAGAAGGAAAGAAAATATGGGAGAATAAAAATAGTTTTATTGAAACTGTGACTTGGTGCCTGCCTGTTCAAAACAGGCCCAATATCAGGTCGTGGCAGGTAATTCAACTGGAGCGATCGTTGTTCCGGTTAAACTGTATATAAAGCCATCTATAATAAAAGGAGATTTAAATGAATTTGAAAAAAACGGTTACCGTCCTTTGTGCAGGAACTTTTCTGGCGTTGAGTACTCAGGTTATGGCATCTGATGACTATAAACTGACGCTAAAACTCAGTCATGTTTTCAGTCCGGCAGAACAGCTCACCAAGTCGATGGACGCCGTTGCTGATTCGATTCGTGAAAAGACAAATGGGGCCATCAATATTCAAACCTTCCCTCAGGCGCAACTGCCCGCGTATAAAGAGGGGGTTGAGCAGGTGGTACGTGGCGCTAAATTTATTTCTGTGGAAGATCCTTCTTTTATCAGTGATTATGTCCCTGATTTCAAGGCACTTTATGCCCCGATGCTTTATCGCAGCTTTGACGAATATGTTAAGCTGACCGAAGGGCAACTGGTGGAGAAAATGAAGGCCGAAGCGGAGAAGCAGGGGATTAAGATTCTTGCGCTTCACTATATTTACGGCTTTCGGAACTTGATCACCCAAAAGGTTATTAAAACTCCTGAAGATCTCAGTGGAATGAAGATCAGAACTCCCGGAACAAAATCGTATATCGATACCTTGACCGCCATGGGTGCTGTTGCCACTCCGCTTCCCTGGGGCGAGACGCTTTCTGCGGTACAACAGGGTGTCGTTGATGGACTTGAGGGCTCCGAGTTTACCAATATCGGAACCAAGGTATATGAAGGACCAACCAAAAATGTGGCCAATACCCGCCATATTCTTGGTACTTGCGGCGTATATATTTCAACCAAGGTTTGGAATGATATTCCCAAGAAATATCAGGATATTATCCAGGAAGAGTTTTCCAAAGGTGAAGATGAGATGGTTGCGTTGCTCACCTCTCAACATGGAGACGTTGTGAAAGAGCTCGAGTCCTATGGTGTACAATTCAACGAAGTTGATGGTGAGGCATTTCGCAAAGCCATGGCACCATTGTATGTCGAGCAGGAAGGTATGACACCCGGCATATTTAAAGCTATTTTTTCTGAGCTGGACGCAATGAGATAACATCATCCAAGGTGCACGGAGACCTTTGTTCTGCCGTGCACCGATCTGATGAACAATGTCATACACACTCAAGAAACTTCTCTCCAATCTCGATCTGGTTGTCAGCAGTGTCTTTCTCTGCATCACTATAGGAGTAGTTATCGTTAATGTAGGACTTCGCTACCTCTTTGACAGTGGACTTTTCTGGGCGGAAGAGGTATCAACCACATCTTTTATCTGGTGTGTGTTTATCGGGTCTGCCGCGGCCTACAGGTGTAAAATGCATATAGGGATCGATTTTGTAAACAGATTTGGTCCAGCGGCGTGGCGAGCATTTGTTGCGGTAGTAATAGACAGCCTAATGATTGTCATTAATGGCTACATTGTTTATTTAAGTGTTCTTTTTATCGAAGCAAACAGCCTGAAACGAACCCCGGTACTTGATATCCCAGCGCTCTACGTCAATTTGGCTCTGAGTGTTGGTTTTGGAATGATGACCCTGTACGCTGTTGGATTTTTCTATCGAGATCTGTGCAGGCTTTTTTATAGAACAAAAGAGTCTGCGAATGGTGTCTGTTGACCCGTTGCGAAATCTTGTTTCCTTTTGTGCAGTAAAATAGCGAATTGTTTTTGGCAAAGAGTATTAAAATAAGCGAGTAACACTTATGTCCACGTTTCCCGTCATTATCGTGATGCTGTTATACTTTACCAGTATTCCCATCGCCTTTGCTCTTTTGGCGGCAACGCTTGCCTATTTCACCTTTGCCGATGTGGGTACGCCACCGGATCTGATTTTGCAAAAATTCATCACTTCACCGGCCTCTTTTCCTTTGCTTGCTATTCCTTTTTTTATTATGGCTGGGGAAATAATGAACTATTCGGGTATCAGTGCCCGGTTGATGAGTATGGCTGATGTACTCACCGGCCATCTGCGTGGTGGTCTTGCTCAGGTGAATGTTTTGCTTTCCACTTTGATGGGAGGGATTTCCGGTTCCGCCAATGCTGATGCTGCCATGCAATCAAAAATTCTGGTGCCACAGATGACTCAGCGGGGCTACAGTGCCTCATTTTCAACGGCAATAACAGCAGCGTCTTCAGCCATAGCTCCGGTTATTCCTCCTGGAATCAATCTTATCATCTATGCCCTGATCGCTCAGGTATCTGTGGCAAAGATGTTTATTGGCGGCTATACGCCGGGAATACTGATGTGCTTGGGGCTGATGTTCACGGTGCATCTTATCGCAAAAAAAAGAGGCTATCAGCCAAGCCGTAAAGAGATGGCTTCCGGCAGAGAACTGTTTCTTCAGTTTAAGGAGTCGATCTGGGGGTTGCTGTTGCCTTTTGGTATTATCTTCGGGATTCGTTTTGGAATTTTTACACCCACAGAAGCGGGAGCAATGGCGGTGTTGTTCTGTCTTCTTATCGGTGTGTTCCTTTATAAAGAGCTTAAATGGGAACATATACCGATTATTCTCAAAAATACGGTATTATCGACCTGTTCTGTTATGTTGATCATCATCGCCGCCTCTGTCTTCGGGCAATATATGAGCTGGGAGCGGATTCCTCATCTGTTGACCAAATCGATCCTTGCCATTTCCAGCTCATCATGGGTTCTTCTGATCGTGATCAACCTTCTGCTGCTTGTACTCGGCATGTTTCTTGAGGGAGGAGCCCTGTTGATTATTGTGGCACCGCTTCTGGTTCCTCTTATGAAGACCTTGCAGATAGATCTGATCCATTTCGGCTTGATTATGATTGTAAACATTATGATCGGCGGGATTACCCCGCCATTTGGTTCCATGATGTTTACCACCTGTGCTATTACCAGAGTAACCGTGGGGCAGTTTGTTCGTGAAATCTGGCCGTTTATTATGGCCCTGCTTCTGGTGCTTGGTGTTGTGACATATTTTCCTTCTATTGTGATGTTTTTACCAAATCTTTTGTAAAAGAATACGCCTGTGCTGCTTATAGGACACCGGGGATGCAGTTACCCTGGATACAATCAGAACACTCTCCGTGCTTTCAGAAAGGTTGCCTCTGAGGGCGTTGCAGCTATTGAATTTGATGTTCAATTATCTGCAGACGGTCAATTGGTTATTGTTCATAATCTCAATTTGGAGGAGGTCTCAACCGGAAGCGGAAAAGTACATCACACGGATGCGGCAACCCTCAAAAAACTCTATGCCGGCGATCCTCAGAGAGGCAAAGATCGTATCCCTTTTCTTACCGAAGCGCTTGATTTTTTTGCAGGGTTAAGCCTTGAATGCAGGCCGGCCATCCATCTCGAACTCAAAGGAGAGAATACTGGTGAACCGGTTGGAAAGATGCTTGTCAACTATATCGCCTCTGGTAGATTGCGCTGTGCGGATATACTGATAAGTTCTTTTAGCTGGCAGGAACTTGATAAAATCCGCGGTATCTGCCCCGAGCTGGATATTGCTCTGCTTGCTGGTTCCATTCGTCGTAAACCTCTGCTGGAAAAGATCGGTACGACAGTCGAATCGTGCTTTGAGCAGATTTTTGCCTATGGCTGTGAAGACTATATGTTGCCCAGATTAAACTCTCTTCAAGAAAACGTTAAACTTTTGCATCGAAAATGTACAGACCCTTGGGTTCGTCAGCAGATTATACTGGAAATTGAAAAATGCCTGGCAGGGGCCTATTACTCTGATGAACTGCTGAACAAGGCCTGTGAGATGAAAGCGAGATCTGTCAACCTCTGGTATCGAACTGTTTCCCGTGAATTTGTAGAAAAAGCTCACGGGAAAGGGCTGTTGGTGCTGGTCTATACAGTCAATGAGCCAGACGAATTGCTGCAACTTGCCGAACTCGGTGTTGATGGCGTTTTTACAGACAATTTTGCTCTGGCCGCCAGCCTGCTCGATATAAAATCATAACTAAAAGAGTCCAGGGGTATTCATTCCCTCTGCAGCAATTTCTGTTAAAGCAGCTCTTGAGGCTGGTTGAGGGAAAATCCTTTCACCACACCTCGCGCCGTATGCCACGTCTGTATATGACTGTCCCATGGCGAGTTTATGGCCCTGCTCCATCATTTCAAGTAGTGCAATGGCACCATCAGTCGAGTATTTATCGCTGGCCGACCGTTGTCAACGCAATAGCATTTTTCCAAATGCCTGATCCAGTTTTTCCCAATCTCTTAAAATATTCAAGATTCTTTTAACAGACAATTCATTTTGCGAAAAACGGCTCGTTACACCAGAGCAGACATTACCTGATTTGCAAGGGATCTTCCTGCTCGGCTCAGCCGCAAGGCTCCTTTTTCGTGAATAAGTAACTTTTGATCAGTGAGTTTTTTCAAAATATCTCCGTAATATCTGTCGATATCAATACCAAAACGTTTTTGTAATCGCGTTTTTTCCACCCCCGCATTCATCCGTAATCCCATGATAACCGTTTCCCGAAAAGAGGCTTCATGGTCAAGATTTTCCGTCTCAACTATCGGCGTTTTTCCCTGTTTAATCCGTTGGATATAACAGCTGGGATCATCGACTCTTTTCGCCCTGCATCCATTGAGATAACTTACCGCTGCGGCGCCTGCTCCATACCACGGCTCATTTAACCAATAAACGCAGTTATGGCGGCATTGAACTCCGGGAAGAGAATAGTTTGAAATCTCATACTGGTTATATCCGGCAGCGGTTGTCAGCTTGGCAGTAATACTATCCATTTCAAGGAGTGTCTCTTCTGCCGGAAAAGATATTTCACCCTTTTTCAGCTTTTCAAAAAACGGAGTTTTTTCTTCCGGAGTGAGCTGATAAAGAGAAAGATGCTCCGGTTTGAGAGCTATTGCCTGGTTCAGTGAAAGCTGCCACTGGTCAGGAGTCTGTCCCGGTAAACCATAGATCAGATCAAGACTGAGATTGGTAAAACCGGCCTTGCGGGCGCATTCAACAGCCTGCGCTACAGCCTCCTTGTTGTGGATCCGGCCAAGAGTGTAAAGCTCCCTGTTGTCAAAAGACTGTGCCCCAAGAGAAAGTCGATTTACCCCCGACTGGCGGAGCGCAAACAGATATGGCAAATCAACCGTGCCAGGATTCGCTTCAACAGTTATCTCTGCGTTATCTGTAAAACCAAGAGAGTTCTTGAGGAAATCAAGCAGCCCGCAAAGTTGTTCCGACGGCAGTGAAGTGGGGGTGCCTCCACCGATAAAAAGTGTTGAAAGCTGTTTTTTTGGAAAGGTTAAAAGTTCTTTTTTTAAAGCTGAACAATAGGCAGAAAAAAGACGTTCACCATCACTGATCGAAGCAAAGGCACAGTAACCACATTTCTTCTGGCAGAAAGGAATATGAATATAGAGATTCATCAAAACTCAACGGTTTCCCTGGAGCTTTTTTTTCGTTTCCTCGGAAGATTTTTCGATTTCTGCCATAAGGCCATGATCGGCAAAACTATAGCTGCCATTGCCGATAATAATATGATCAAGAAGTCGTAACTGCAGATTTACGCAAAGGAAATGGAGGTTTTTTGTCAGGTTGATATCCTGGAGAGAAGGCTGCAAAGACCCTGAAGGGTGATTGTGGGCGAGAATAAGAGCCGCGGCATGGCGGTCTATTGCCCGGGCAATAATTTCGCGTGGATAGACAGTATTGACGTTGAGGGTTCCCTGACTCAGGGTTTCGACGTCGATGACGGCATGAGAAGTGTCAAGAAAGACAACCTTAAAGACCTCTTTTTTCAAACCACGCATCGAATGACTGAGATAATTGATAACCTCAGTCGAGGAGTGCAGGTAATGTTTCCTCTGAATTTTGTCTTTCAGATAATAGCTGGCAACACTTTGAATAAAGCGGATGGCAAAGCTGTTTTTGGGACCTACTCCCGGTATCTTTTCCAGCACTACCGAAGGGGCATCAACTACGGCAGAAAAACTGCCAAGCTCCTTGAGCAGGCTACGGGCTGTTTCTTTGCAGTCACTTCGCGGAGTACCAAAGGTGAGCAGGATCTCAACAATTTCCGTATCGGTAAATCCGGCGATACCATTTTCGAGAAATCGCTCACGCAGACGGGCACGATGTCCTTTCCCCTTGTTCTGCCAGTCGGTCTTATCCATGAGTCTCTAACAGGGTTACTCCTTGCTTCTGTTAATCACCTTTACAAACAGTTCATTTGCCATTTTGGGGTTGGCCTTCCCCTTGGTCTCTTTCATTAATTGTCCGACAAAATAACCCATTATCTTGGTTTTACCATTGCGGAAATCTTCCGCCTGGTCCGGATTGGCAGCAATGATTTTTTCGACAATTGCCAATAACTGGTTTTCATCTGAATTCTGAACAAGATTTTTTTCTGTAACAATAGTTTCTGGATCCGTGCCTGTTGCCATCATTTCAATAAAAACGGTTTTGGCTATTTTTCCGCTTATCGTGTTGTCTTCTACCATTGCCAGAAGTTTTGCCAGCTGGTCTGCCTGAACCCTGCAGCAGTCGATTTCTTCCCCTTTCAGTTCTCTTGAAAGCTCCGACATAATCCAATTTGCCGCTTTTTTTGCCTTTGCTCCACACCGTACAACTTCCTCGAAATAATCTGCCATTCGGCGGTCAGTGGTGAGCCAGTCTGCGTCATACTCCGGCAGCTTGTACTCTTTTATAAAACGGGCCTTCTTGGCATCTGGCAGCTCTGGCAAATCAGCCCGGATCTCTTCAATCCAGGTGTCGTCGATATTGACCGGAATCAGGTCTGGACAGGGAAAATAACGATAATCATGGGCATCTTCCTTTCCCCGCATCGATTCAGTAATCTGTCTGTCCGGATTCCAGAGCAGGGTCTCCTGGACAACCTCTTCCCCGTCAAGCAAGAGATCTCGCTGTCTGCGTTCTTCATATTCCAAAGCCGCCTGGACATGACGAAACGAGTTCATGTTTTTCAACTCTGTTCTTGTGCCAAACTCTTTTTGGCCAATCGGGCGTAACGAGATATTGGCATCGCAGCGAAAAGAGCCTTCCTGCATATTCCCGTCACAAATATCAAGATAGCGGACAATGGCGTGGAGCTTTTTCAGGTAGGCAACGGCTTCTTCCGGGCTGCGCATATCCGGTTCAGAAACGATCTCAAGAAGAGGGGTTCCCGTGCGGTTAAGATCAACCCGAGAGACTGGATCCTGACTGTCATGAATTAATTTCCCGGCGTCTTCTTCCATATGGGCACGAGTGATACCTATAACTTTTTTCCGACCGTTTATTTCAATTTCCAAAGCCCCTTTTCCAACTATCGGCAGATCAAACTGGGAAGTCTGATAGCCTTTGGGCAGATCGGGATAAAAATAGTTTTTTCGCGCGAACTGATTATGCCGGTTGATTTTCGCGTTGGTGGCAAGACCAAAACGAATGGCAAATTCGACAACCTTTTTGTTCAATACCGGTAAGACTCCTGGCATTCCCAGGCAGATCGGACAAGTATGAGAGTTTGGAGCAGCACCGAATGCGGTAGAACAGCCGCAGAAAATCTTGGTATTGGTTTTCAACTGCGCGTGGATCTCAAGGCCGATAACTGTTTCAAATTCCATCTTTTATTCTCCTTAAAGCACAGTTGCTGCCATTTTCGCATTTTTCCCGATCCAGGCGCGAATTTTCTGCAGTTCATTGCGCCACTGTTCGCCAAGTCTCACCGTAAGATAGATGGTGAAAAGTTGATTGACTGTTTTGGTCAGTTCTTCGATCAGATAGATCCGCTCGAGAACCACTGCCTCCATCTCTTCCGGATTGTCTCCATCGACTTGACCTGCTTCGGTTTTTGGCAATTTAACATTCCGATATTCGAGTAAACAGCCTGAGAGAGTGACGCTGTATTCATAATTATCAAAACCAAAAGTGATCCGCGCCTGTTCAAGTTTTTTCCCCATCTGCAAGCCTGTTCGGGCTTCCTGCAGTTCCGCCTGCAAACCTGAACAGACAATTTTTTCCAGAGAATCCCCTTCGCCGGATTCAAGCAGCATATGTTTTTCAAAGGCGACGATAATATCTCCTCTGCCCTCAATAGCGATGGAGCCGCCCCGTTCCTCACTTTTATACCAGAGCCAGGTCAAAAATTCCTGGCCGAGCCATCTTTTTTCTGCAATAAGATCAACCAGATCCATTATAAACTCTCCTTACACAAAAATATCAGGAGTGGTACCTTCCAGCTGAGCAAGAAGTTTTTCATCAAGCAGATTCTCCGCTGTTGTATAGGGAATCTGTTGCTTAATTAACAGTCCGAAGGTTTCGCGAAAGTAATCTTCCAGCAAGGCCTGAGCCTTTTTATTGGTACTAAAAAAAATCAGAGTGCCTTCAGAAAGATTCCAGGCCAGATCATAGACAGCTGGAATGGGCATCGCCTTACGTACCAGCTCTGACTGAACCCGTTCCCTGATCCGCATTCTTGCCGACCGACTGAGCTTTGGCAGCTGCTTTTCCTTTCGTATGCGGTCTTCTTCCTTGGCAATATATTTTTTGATGATTGCAGAAGAAACCTTGCGTTCATCTATACGCAGGCTGAGGGTGATATAATCGCCCGCGATCCACGAGGCATTACGAAACTCGGCGTCGAACATGTCCAGAACCGAGACCCAGCCTATGGAATATTCTTCAAAACTATCGTCAATATCTTCAAAACCAAAAGAGATAATACGGTCAAGCAGATATTCAAGCGTGTTATCGGGGAGTTCCCCTTCCACATTGAAACGGATAAAACTGGTGGAACCTTTGAGAAAACTCATGATTGCCTTTGTTATTAACAGGAATAAGAAAAAATGAATTTTCCTAAAATAGCACGGTTTGCAAAGATGGTAAAGAACTTCAGCGGATGAGATCTGGTTGCTATGTATTGAGGTTCTGTGGGGAGATGAAAATTTTTCCTCAAAGCTTATGGATAAAGGATTGGCAGGAATTTCAAAATAATTTCATTGCGCTGTCTTTTCGGCAAAAGGCAGATTTGAAGAGCTGACTATTTTTTTCGCCAACTCTTCTCTTCGCCCTTTAATAAACGCATGATATTTTCACGGTGTTTTATCCAGATAAGTGTTGCCGCAAAAAGGCCGGTATACATATGCACTTTTGTGCCGCCAAGGAAAAAAAGCCATAGTGGTAAAAGGGCGGAAGCGAGCAGGGAGCCGACAGAAACAAAACCGGAAACGGCCACCACAACGATGAATACAGCAAGGCTCAAGACCACAGCAAGGGGTGACAGGAAGAGAAAGACACCAAGGCCGGTGGCAACACCTTTGCCGCCAGAAAATCCCAGATAACAGGAGAACATATGGCCCAATATTGCCATAACTCCGGTGAGAGCAATATAGATATCAGCTGTCGGATTGGAGGGCAAAATTTTTGCTGCCAGTAACACCGGTAAAAAACCTTTCATACAGTCACAAAAGAGTGTTAGCGCCCCCCATTTTTTGCCAATCACCCGGCTGACATTAGTCGCTCCGATATTGTTGCTTCCCTCGTTGCGAACATCAATACCGGAAAGTTTTCCAATCATCAAACCAAAGGGAATTCCCCCGACAAAATACCCTGTTATCGGCAAAAATAAAGATAGAAGAGTTTCCATATTCGTTGGTGGAAAACCATCTTTTAGCAAAATTTCACTTTTTTTCTTTGTGATGCTGCAAAAATTTCCTGGTCAAACGGGAACGAACCTCGTCATCTCGAACCGATATAAGTGTTACCGGGCACTTGCGAAACATCTGCTCGGCTACAGAACCGGTAAAGATATGGCGTATATCCCTGTTTTTCACACCCATGACAACGGTATCGATCTGTTTGTCGAGGACCATCTCAATCAACTCGGTAGCAGGATCTCCAGTACAGAAGGTATAACTCACCTTGTCATCAGCTAACGAGAGGTTTTCGAGAAGTTTCTTCAGCTCTTCTCTCCGTTCCTTTTTGAGGGTATCAACATAGTGGGAGACATCGACATGATAGCCATAGGATGTAATTTTAGCAACGGCTTCCAGGTCTCTTGAATGAATAACATTGACGATTATCATTTCCGCGCCAGTTGCTTCCGCCAGATCGGCAGCATAGTCAATAATTCCCTTGCTGAATCGTGAAAAGGCAAGCGGCACCAGTATTTTCTCAATCATATAACTCCTCTTTGCTTTAAAAAAATATTAACAACGACCTGTTTTCAAGCCGAAAAACATCATGATACGAAAGCGGTCTCTTTTCGTACACGTCTTCGCTGTATTATCCAAATCAAACTCAATAACAGTAACGCCGGAAGATACATCATCTCTTTTCCCATACGATCAGTTGGTACCTGAATAGCGAGAATCTCCTGGTCAAAAGCTATTTTTGCCTTTTCAGCAGCACTGCCAAAACCAACCATATCAATAAAAACCCGTCCCTCTTCCTCGCGGGTTTCAATCCCGAGACCTGTCAGCTTTTCCTGCCCGTCTTTCTCATCGCCAACTGACAGCATAACTGTCATCTCAAAGGGATCTCCTTGCATATCCTCGCCTGCAAGCTTCAGCCGCAGCTGTTTTCCCGGTTCAATTTTGTCAAGTATCTGGATCAATTCTGCTGGCGCTTTGTCCTGTAACGGAGGAAAAAACTCGTCCCAGAAAAAACCAGGTCTAAACAGGGTGAACGCGACAAGCAGCAGTAAAATAGTTTCCCACCATCTGTTTCTGGTAAGGAGCCATCCCTGTGTTCCGGCCGCGAAAACAAGCATGGCAATAACAGCAGTGACGACGATCAGGATCAGGTGCCCCCAGCTCTCCACTCCAATCATCAACAATTCATTATTAAAAATAAAGATAAAGGGCAAAATAGCGGTACGAATATCATAGGTAAAACCCTGTATTCCCGTGCGAATCGGATCTCCTCCCGAGATCCCGGCCGCCGCAAAGGCAGCAAGACCGACCGGAGGCGTGTCATCTGCGAGAATCCCGAAATAAAAGACAAAAAGATGTACAGCAATCAGTGGCACCAGAAGGCCATTCTGGGCGCCAAGACTGACAATTACCGGAGCCATCAGCGATGACACAACGATATAATTTGCGGTGGTAGGCAGTCCCATCCCGAGGATAAGACTTATCAATGCGGTAAAAAGCAGGATGAGCATAAGATTCCCACCGGAAATCAGTTCAACAAATTCGGTCATTACCAGTCCTACTCCGGTGAGTGTTACCGTTCCCACGACCAGTCCTGCCGCAGCGGTGGCGACCCCAATTCCGATCATATTTCGGGCTCCGGCGACCATTCCGTCAATCAGTTCAAACCAGCCTCTCTGAAAAGAATACTCCTGACCGGACAGTTTACGGAAAAAGCCTTTCAGCGGATGTTGGGTCAAGACAATAACCATCAGCAATACTGTCGCCCAGAACGCAGAGAGTGCCGGAGAAAATCTCTCAACGACCAGACACCACATCAGTACCACAATCGGCAACAGATAATGCACGCCGGCGAGAGCGGTCTCACCCAGAGGCGGCAGCTGGTTAATCTCCTTTGAGGTGTCAAGTTCAGGAACCCTGCACGCTGCCCAGAGTAAACTGAGATAGGAGATCAGTAGTATCCCGCAGACAATGGCAAAGGCATTATCTCCAGCAACGCCTTTTATCCAGCCAAGCCCATAGTAGGTAACACCACCAATAATGATGATACCGATAATAACGGAGAGAAAAGAGAGCAGGGTCTGGAAAAATGTTTTTTCAACCAGTTTTGGCAGCCCTTTCAAGCCTAGTTTGCTTGCCTCCAGATGGACGATATAGACAAGAGCGATATACGAAATAATTGCTGGCAGAAAGGCGTGCTTGATAACTTCAATATAGGAGATCCCAACATATTCCACCATCAGAAAGGCGGCAGCTCCCATAACCGGTGGGGTCAACTGACCATTGGTAGAGGAGGCAACTTCCACCGCCCCTGCCTTTTCCGGAGAAAAACCAACTCGTTTCATCAGCGGGATGGTAAAGGTTCCGGTTGTTACCACATTGGCAATGGAAGAACCCGATACCAGACCAGTCATTGCAGAAGAGACGACAGCCGCTTTTGCCGGCCCGCCACGCATATGACCAAGTCCTGCAAACGCAGTTCTGATAAAGTAATTTCCCGCTCCTGCTGCTTCAAGCAGCGATCCAAACAGGACAAACATAAAAACCATCGATGTCGAAACCCCGAGCGCGACACCAAACACTCCTTCTGTTGTTAACCAGTAGTGTGACATCCCCTTTATCAGACTCGCCCCTTTATGGGCGATAACGTCGGGCATCCAGGGGCCGGCAAAGGTGTAGAGCATAAAAAGTGCGGCAACCACCATTAACGGTGGACCAAGCGCACGGCGGGTCGCTTCGAGCAGAAAGAAAATTCCGGCAACTGCAACAACCAGGTCAATGGTAAATGGTTTCCCCGGACGAGTTGCCAGCTGATCATAAAAGATGAAAATATACGCGGCGCAAAATGCGGCTACTATTCCACATAGCCAGTCCTGCAGAGGGATATAGCGCCTTGGTGAACTCTTAAAGGTAGGAAAAGCGGTATAGGCAAGGAAGATCGCAAAGGCAAGATGAATGGCCCGTGCCTCGGTATCATTTATCACGAAGAAATGAAAGATAAAGGGGAGAGGTGATGCATACCAAAGTTGAAAAAGTGTCCAGATCAAGGGAACAAAAAAGAGCACATTTCTTGAAATCGCTCCATGAGGGGTTCTGCCGCCGGTATCAACATCAGCAACCAGTTCTTCAATACCCGTTGTATCAGTTGGTGCTTTTTCTGTAGCAATGGTCATAAGATATACTCCTTTCAGAGGATATTAACAGAGCAATGGCCTATACTCCACAGTAGGTTTTCTTCTGGTTATTTCCTGGTAGAAATAACGGTCAACACAAGGACGAACAATTACCAAACTATTGAATAGTGCATAACAGTTATAACAGAAAGTCAAGTCGGTACAATGGGGCTAAAGCCTGCGAGCCCCGAGAAAGTGGCGACGCCAGTATACGGCTTCCGCGGAATTTTGGCCCAGTAATGATGAGACCTTAACCCCTGAATGTTCTCCTGCGTGAAGGAAACGGCCAGAGCCAAGATACATTCCGACATGATAAGTTCTCCAGCCTGTTTTGAAAAAAAGAAGATCTCCCTTTTGCAGCTGGATAAAAGGAATTTGATACCCTAACCGCATCTGTTTCAGGGTAGTTCGCGGTAACTGTTTCCCGTAAAGAACCCAGTATGCTTCCTGCATAAGAGCGGAACAGTCAATCCCTTTTTTACTCTTTCCCCCTAACAGATAGGGGACCCCCTGCCAATTGTTGTAAAAGGAGGAGGTTGCCGGATCAAGAGCGAACAGTTCTGTTGTCGTTGGCTGATAAACAACATGTTTCTGGGTGCATCCGGAAACAACAAGAATCAGGATCAGCAAGGGGAAAAAGCTGGCTCGCATTTTCATTACAGATATTTTACTTGATTTATCTCGCAGTTCAGAGAACTATTCCAATAACGCTAATCAACTGAATTGCAGAGAAATTATTATGAATACTCTTATATCTACCATACTAAAAAGAAAAACTCACACCCTTTCCCTGTTCATTGTTTTTGTCGTTGTTTTTCTTCTTAATGGTTGCGCGAAAAGCCCAACCGGCCGCTCCCAGTTTTTGCTTGTCTCTCCGGAATCGGCAATATCACAGTCGAAAGCTGCCTATGTGCAGGCTCTGATGCCATTGGCCAAAGAAGGCAAGATTGATAATGATCGAAAACAAGCTGAAATGATTCGGGAGATCACAGGACGGATTATAGCGCAGGCCATCGAAATGTATCCTCATACCAGAAAATGGGAATGGAGTGTCAAGGTAATAGATGATCCCAAAACGGTTAACGCCTGGTGCATGGCTGGGGGAAAAATGGCGATTTATAGCGGTTTGATCGAGAAGACAAAGGCAACAAGGGATGAAATAGCCCAGGTTATGGGGCATGAAATTTCCCACGCTCTTGCCAACCATACGGCGGAACAGATGTCTCTGGCTCTGGCCGCACAGGGAGGAAGTCTCCTTGTTGGTATCGGAACCGCTGTCGCGCTTGATGATGAGGAGAATCTGGGAACATATATAATGACAACCTCGGTACTCAGCGCTCTTGGTCTTACTCTGCCAAACAGTCGCGAAGCTGAAGCTGAAGCTGATGCAATGGGTATCGAGCTTGCGGCAAAGGCGGGATATGACCCCAGAGCTGCCGTAACCCTGTGGCAGAAAATGGCCAAGATTGGAGGAAAAACTCCGCCACAGTTTCTCTCCACTCATCCTTCGCCTGAAAACAGAGAGCAGACCCTGCGGGCTCTGGCGAAGAAAATGATGCCTTACTATCTCGATCAACGCCCTCGGCCTGTATACATTTTTCAAAAAACGGCCCTGACAAACGAGAAAAAATAGTTGCATATTGTTACCACTCATAAGAACACCGATTTTGACGCTCTCGCCTCAACAATAGCGGTAACGTTGCTCTGTCCCGGAGCGGTAGGGGTGATTCCCCATGCAACCAACCGTAATGTTGAGCAATTCCTCTCTACTCATAAAACAGCTTTTAATCTTATCCAGCCAGGAGAGGTAGATTTTTCCCGGGTACGGGAATTGACAGTGGTTGATACCAACCAGTGGAGTCGCCTTGAGCGTATGGAAAAACTCAAAAACAATGATCAGCTAAAAATAAATCTCTGGGATCATCATATAAGTGTCGTTGGTGATATCGATGCAACATGGCAATGCCAGCAGCAGATTGGTGCCACTGTCACTCTGTTGCTTCTTGAGCTGGAGCAGAGAAAGATGACACTTAGCCCGCTTGATTCGACGGTAATGCTTCTTGGTCTTTACGAAGACACCGGACGCCTCTCTTTTCCTTCCACAACTGCTGACGACGCAAGAGCCGCGGCATATCTCCTTGATAACGGGGCAGATTTGCATGTTGCAAATTTTTTTCTGAACCCACCGTATGAAAAGGATCAGCAGGAGGCACTTTTTACGATGATGCAGGAGACAGAAATACTTGATTTGCATGGAGTTTCGGTAGGCTTCAATCAGATGCAGCTACAACAGAAAATTCCCGAGCTCTCCTCGGTTATCCAGCTCTGCCGGAGGGTTATGGGGGTAGATGCGCTGTTTGTTCTGCTGAAATATGGTGACAGACATACCGTTATCGGCCGTAGTGCGGTTGATGATATTCATATAGGCAATATCATGAAAAATCTTGGCGGTGGAGGGCATTCTGGAGCAGGCTCGGCTTCAATAAAAAATGGAGAAAAAACATCCCAAGAGATCAGAGATGATATATTGAGTTTTCTTAAAAAGAACATATCCAGAGGCATCACTATTGCCGATCTCATGTCCTTTCCCGTTATCTCGATCTCTGCAGAAACCTCTATGCACCGGGTTCAGGAAATCATGGAAGAGAAAAATGTTCGCGGCCTGCTGGTGATGGAGCAGGAGAAGATCGCGGGTATTATCGTACTCTGGGACCTTAAGCGCCTGAAGAAAACTCGTCAGTGGGCCAGCCCTGTCAAGGCATTTATGTCAAGGGATGTAACAACTATTTCTCCGGAGATGTCACCCGCTGAAGTTACTAAAATTATCATGGAAAAAGAGATTGGTTATCTTCCGGTTGTCCATGACGGAAAAGTCATTGGTATTGTCACACGTACCGACTTGCTCTCCTTCTACTATGGGCTTCAATCCTGACG
>PDWJ01005567.1_pt1 | contig 19763 bp, 17 predicted proteins | sample 1430881 | NCBI WGS metagenome assembly PDWJ01 (sample SAMN01162460, study PRJNA174530) | Oral metagenome, whole genome shotgun sequencing project. | biome: Marine environment; feature: Marine mammal; material: Swab sample of the gingival sulcus; isolation source: swab sample of gingival sulcus...
TGCGGTCGTCTAAATTAACCACTTTTTGAGTTTCGGTAGGTTTGTTAGTTATCGGTGTGGTTGGTTTTCCGATAGCTTCTTCTGCTAACTTTTTTTGCATTGTAGCTTTCGTAGCTGTTTGCTTTTTTGCTGTTCCGTTTTGTTTTACTGCTGTTGCCATAATTAAAAAAATTAAGTTAAACATTTATTATTTGTTTGATAGCTGGCATTTGCTATCAAAACAGGCATTGCAGAAGCATACGTTAGAAAAAGCAAGATATGAGCGGTTATTTTTTCTTAAAGAAAAAATGTTCGGCATCCCGAAGGGCTTGGTCTTGAAGGTGCGTGGGCTGTATGCTTATTTTTGCCGACGGTTTGGTAGTGAATGTCGACTATTAAATGGTTGTTTTAATTTTTATGGTTACAGTCGTATTTTCAAAATTGAAAAAGTAAATACCTATTAAAGCTGTGCTTGTAATCGTTGGATATCTTCGCTAATCTTTTGCTCAACAACTCGTGCATAAATTTGAGTGGTTGTAATTTTTGAATGTCCCAATAATTTTGACGTATTTTTCAATCAATGAAATAGCTTTTGAAAGTAACGGAATTTTTACCGAGTTGTTTGTTTTTTGTCGTGAGGTGTAAATCCATAAACGCTTATCAATGCCCAAACAGATATTTTCTTTAGTTAAATTCATCACGTCTTTGTACGACAATCCTGTGTAACAACTGAAAATAAATAAATCCTTAATCAGTTGTAATCTACGAATTGAAAAATGTTTTTCTTCAATAGTAGATAATTCTTTAGTGGTTAAAAAAGTACGCTCTTTACGTTCGTATTTTGCTGTGAATTTTACAAAAGGGTCTTTGTCAATCCATTCCATTTTAAAGGCGAGACTTACCATTTTTCGTAAGCGTTCAATGTGTTTCATTACGGTATTATTTCCCATAGATTTTTGCTGACGTAGGTAACGCTCAAAATCGATAATGAACTTGTAATTTAATTCTGAAAGGAAAATATTATCTTTTTTGTGTTTGCTTTTTAGAAAAGAGTAGATGTATTTATGCGTAGTGAAATAGTTTTTTTGCGTTCCCCAACGTAAAGTACTTTTCATATGTTCATTGTGATATTCAATAATATCTGACATTTTGTGTCGGCTTTCATCTTCGCCTAAAAAGGTGGCTTTAACCAATTGCGGACTTACCAATTTGTTTTCCTGCACAAGTTTTCGATAGGATTCAAATAATTTGTTGTGTACTTGTTCGAGATAGTTGTTGATTAGGTTAGGTTCTTCGCCAGTTCCTTTTAGTTTACTTTTTGTGCTGTCCCATTTAGTAATAGTAATTTTCCGTTTTAATGAAATTTCTGCACGTTTACCGTTTACGGTTATACGAGCGTAGAGTGGGGCTTTTTTGTTTTTGGCAGAAGCTAATTTTAACCAAAACAAAATTCCGAAAGAGGTGTTTGTTGTTGCCATACTTTTAGATTTTAGAAATTGAACATTTACTGAAAGTCAAATCCAAAAGCTGGTTACCTTTTTTTGTGATTTTAAAAAAGGTAACCGAATAGGTAACTTTTTTAAACAAAACGAATCAAATAAAATGATAGTCCTAAAACCACAAAAACTTGATAATCTTACAATTACCAAGTTTTTGTTACTATTTGATTTGTTAAAAAGTCGGGGTGGCAGGATTCGAACCTGCGACCTCCTGCTCCCAAAGCAGGCGCGATAACCGGGCTACGCTACACCCCGAGAAGAAATTTATAAAAGCCGGCTTTCCCTTTAAAGGGCTCCGGCCGATGATGGCGGAGAGACCGGGACTCGAACCCGGGCGACACTTACGCGTCGACAGATTAGCAATCTGCTCCGTTACCACTCCGGCACCTCTCCTAAAATTTTAATGAACATCCCTTTATATGTGGGTTTGTTCGCCGAAGCATCCCCGTAAGGGGTGCGTAGGCGGGTGCAAATGTAATAAATTTGATTATTGTTAGCTAATAAAATTTGATTATTTTTTTAAAGTTTTAGAGTTAGTAATTTTTAAATTCTTATTTTTGAGTTATGGTCAAGAAACTCAGAATAAACGGACATTCACACCTGCTTCCATATCCGGAAGAAATACCCAAGTTCATGAAAGATAAAGCTATTTTTTGGGTGGATAAGGACAGGAAATTTATGCTGCAAAAAGATTGGAAGAGGCCGGTTACGGATTCCAGTTTTTTTCTAAATGAAAAGTTAGAGTGGATGAGTCGGTATAATATAGATCATGCTATTGTGCTCAATCTTTCTCAACTATACGGAAATGGCCTTAGGGTAGAGGAGATGAAACAGGCTCTCAGGTTTCAGAATGATTTTAATGCATCTATCCAGCAAAGGCATCCACAAAAGTTCACTTGTGGTTTTGTAGTGCATCCGGGATTTGTGCGTGGGGCGTGTTGGGAAATAGAACGCTGTGTGGAGAAATTGGGTATGCAGTTGTTATGCCTGCCTACACATTATATGGATACTATTGGAACCTGGCGGTGCATTTTTGATGAAGAAAATGAACCCATCTTTGAATTGGCAAACAAATACAATTTGGCCGTGGAAATTCATCCTTATGATGGAGAAAAATTTATAAAGTTAGAAAATACGGCTTGGCGTTTTCACCTTATCTGGATGTTGGCTCAATGTGCTGATGCTTATCATTTTTTAACGCTTAACGGCTATCAGGAGAAATATCCAAATATGCGGACTTGTTTTGCCCACGGAGGACAGTTAGCACAAATTAATTTGGGGAGAAGGATTCAAGGTTTTGACGGTCGTCCGGATTTATTTAAAGGAAAACAACACCCCAGAAAAGCAGTAGGGCATAGGAATATATTTTTTGATACACTTGTACACGATACGGGTTCGTTAAAACTATTGGTAGAGAACCAGACCTCAAAACAAGTTCTTGTAGGTTTGGATGACCCGTATCCACTGGGTGAAATGGAAAGTGCTCCACAATCTTCATATCCCGGGAAAATTCTGGATTTGGCCATGGAGCGTAATATTATTACTGAGGAAGAAAAGGATGCCATGTGGTGTGACAATGTATTGCAATGGCTGTGTGGCGATGACAACGTAGCAAAACAAAAATTGATACAAAGAATTACAGGTTAACCCCTAATGATTAAACCCTTTCAGGGGTTATGGAATTTTTTAATAAAGTTAAAAAGAAGGAATTAAAAATTATAATGTTCCTCTATTAGCTTGTTCTCTTTCAATTGCTTCAAATAGGGCTTTAAAATTACCGGCTCCAAAGGATTGGGCTCCTTTTCGCTGGATGACTTCTATAAATAGGGTAGGGCGGTCTAAGATGGGTTTGGTAAAGAGCTGAAGTAAATACCCTTCGTCATCACGGTCTATCAAAATACCGTGTTCTTTTAGCACTTCCACATTTTCGTCTATTTCACCTACGCGTTCGGTGAGGTCATCGTAGTAGGTATCCGGAACGTATAAAAATTCTATGCCACGTTTTCGCATTTCACCAACGGTTTTTACAATGTCATTGGTAGCTACGGCAATATGCTGTACGCCCGCACCATTATAAAACTCTATGTATTCCTCTATTTGAGATTTCTTTTTACCTTTTGCCGGTTCGTTTATGGGGAATTTTATTCTGCCATTGCCATTACTCATTACTTTGCTCATTAGAGCGGTATAATCTGTAGAAATGTCATCGTCTGTAAATGAAATAATTTGGGCAAAACCCATTACTTTGGCATAAAAGTCACACCATTTTTTCATTTGGCCCCAGTCCACATTGCCAACCATGTGATCTATGTATTTTAAACCAACAGGAGCCGGGTTATAATCACTTTCCCATTTTTTAAATCCCGGAAGAAAAACACCATTATATTGTTTCCTTTCCACAAAAATATGAACAGTATCTCCATAGGTATGTATTCCGGAACGTATCACATATCCGTTTTTATCTTCTTCTTTTTTGGGTTCAAAATAGGGTTTTGCTCCTCTTTTGGTGGTTTCTTCAAAGGCTTTAGTGGCATCATCCACCCAGAGGGCTATAACTTTTACACCATCACCGTGTTTGTTTAAATGTTCGTTTATATGCCCGTCTTTTTGAAGTGGGGTAGTAAGTACCAACCGTATTTTATCTTGTTGCAGCACGTAAGAAACGCGGTCTTTTATTCCTGTTTCTAATCCGGCGTAGGCTAAGGACTGAAAGCCGAGGGCAGTCTTGTAAAAGTGGGCAGATTGTTTTGCATTGCCTACGTATAATTCTACGTAATCGGTACCATTTATGGGCAGAAAATCTTCTGCATCATCAAATATTTTTTTTATACCGTATTCGGTATTTTGAAGGTTTTTTAGATTTTTTACGGTACCCATGATATGATTTTTAAAGGTAATTAAAGATTTTGTTTAGAAAACAATATTATTCACTAAGTCATTGATAATTAAACAAATGCATATAAATATTAAATAAACACTTGAAATGCGTCATTTAACTTGCTTTGGACTTCTTTTAATCAAGAATTTAAGAAAGCTCAGTAAACCGTAAAAATACTAAACGCTTAGCTCGTAATTTTTTGTGAGATGTTTACTACTTTTTTTATTTGTGGAGCATAACGTTTAATAGTTGCTTCCACTCCGGTTTTAAGGGTCATTTGGTTGACGGAACAACCTATACAATTTCCTAATAAGGAAACTTTAACAATATCATTTTCTATGGAAATTAATGATATGTCGCCACCATCAGATTCTAAAAATGGCCTTATTTCAGAAAGTGCTTGTTCTACTTTTAATTTTAATTCTTCCGGTTTCATAGTTGGTTTAATTATTTATGGCACTGCATCCTGCCATAGTGGTTATTTTTACCACCTCGGTAGGGGGCAATTCTTTGTTTCTTTTCACCAGTTGGCTCACCATATTTTTGGTTATGTTGATAAATGATTTTTCTAATGGTGTGTTTTCTTGCAGGGCTACCGGATGCCCTACGTCACAAGATTCCCTTATACTTTGAACAATGGGAACTTCGCCTAAAAATGGTGTATTTAAGTCTTTAGCCAGATTTTTGGCACCGTCTTTTCCAAAGATATAATATTTGTTATCTGGTAATTCTTCGGGTGTAAAATAGCTCATATTTTCAATGATGCCCAGTACAGGTACTTTTATGCTTTTTTGCTCAAACATGGCTACTCCTTTTTTGGCATCAGCCAGAGCAATGTTTTGTGGTGTGCTTACAATTACTGATCCGGTTACCGGAATGGCTTGTACAATAGACAAATGAATGTCTCCCGTACCCGGCGGCAAGTCCACCAACATAAAGTCCAGTTCGCCCCAGTCTGCATCAAAAATCATCTGATTTAGAGCTTTTGAAGCCATGGCTCCACGCCATATAACGGCTTGGTTGGGCTGGGTAAAAAAACCTAAAGACAACAATTTTATCCCGTAATTTTCTATGGGTTTCATTTTTGACCGTCCATTTACGTTTACGGCTATGGGTTTTTCGTCGGCTACGTCAAACATAATAGGTATAGAAGGACCATAAACATCGGCATCAAGCACGCCTACTTTAAAACCCATCTTAGAAAGGGTAATGGCTAAATTAGCCGTTATGGTTGATTTTCCTACACCACCTTTTCCGGAAGCAACTGCAATAATATTTTGAATACCCTCAATTTTTTTTCCTCTAATCAAATTTTCCTGAGGTTTTTCAGGTGTATTAACGCTAATATTAACTTTAATATCAGCTTTTTTATAAACCTTATCGTGAATGGCTTTTATAATTTCTACCTCTGTTTTTTTTCTGGCTTGAAGCGAAGGATTGTTAATAACAACATCTACCACTACTTCCGTTCCAAAAATTACTATATTTTTAACAGCACCGCTCTCTATTAGGCTTTTGCCTTCTCCGGGAGCTGTTATGCTATCCAAAGCAGCATAAATTGCTTTTTTTTCTAACTTCATAATCTTAATTATTTCCTAATTTTTATAGATTTTTTGTTTGTATTCATTCTAAATTACAAATATACATTTAAAAATAGAGATTTAAAAGGATGGTTTTCATAAAAAATGACTTAAGCCTGGTTAGTTACTGTGTTAATTGTTATTGGTTAGTAATGTCTGTATAATTATTTTTTGTCAACCTGTATTAACCTGAGTTCGGTTAATCTTGTTAAGACTTTCTTCTTTTTGCCATAAATTTCCCGAAATCTCCTTGTAATACCAAGTCTAATATCTCGATATTACTCGAAAATTTCTAATCAAAAATAAAGAAAGCTGTGGTCACAATGTTAATCGAACTCAGGTTATTAAGGTTATAACAACCACTTGACTTATAACTCTGCCCCTTTATCTATCCAAAGCATCACTTATGCGGTATAGTTCTTAACTATTTCTCTATTCCCTACTTAAAATATAAGTTTCGGATATTTCCCAATTGGCTTTTATGGTTTTAGAAATCTTAATGTATTGCACCTTTTCCGGTTGGCGTTGGTGTAAATAGCTGCCGGTGTCCCACTTACCGTTGTTGTTTTCGTCAAATATGATTCGCAACCAATATTTTCCGGGCTCTATAAAAATAAATTTATGCGTAACTTCTTCCCTTCCTGTTTGCTGGGCAGTTATCTTATCTTTCTCATTTAACAATTGAATGATGATAGGATATTTTTTTACGCCTTTAAAATTGACAGATAGTTTTCCGTAATCTTCCGGAGATTTGACAGAGAATTTATATTGTAAAGTGTCGTTTGCCTCTTGCATAAAGTTGGTAATGGCATTGGGCATTACGGTAAGTTTGTAATTCTGATTATATTTTTTATCAAAATCAATAGAAATCCATCTGTTATCTTTTGAAATAGTGGCTTTAAATTTTACCGGTAGGGTATCTTTGTCCATTAATTTAATACCTGAGGTGTCTATGTTAGTTAATGGTGTATTTCCAATTATTTTTAAGGTGTCATTGGGCGTTAAAAAACGGGAAACACTACTACTAAATTTAAGGGAATCCAACTCTTTTTTCCTCAGTTTTACCATCACTGTATCTGTAATCTGAGCTTTACTTATCTTTAATTGCAGAGAGTCTGATATAGCTCCGGTATAAAAGTAATTTAAGGTGTCTTTATCTTGCTCTTTGCTTATATAACTTTTAAAATCATCAGGCTGATTGAGTGCGGTTATCTCTACATTATCAGAATTACCCAGATACCCAATTTGAATATGATTTTTTGCTACTTCAAAAGGCCGGATAACGGTAAACATAGCCTCTTCTTTAAACATATTTAGGGTAAAGGATTGGCTTGCAGGTAATTCTACCGGCTCTTTAATAAAGCCTATCTGATCTGATAAAGGTTTGAAAATAAAATTATTAGCTTTGTCTTTTATTGCTATCAGTTTGTATTTTCCGACTTTTATATTGGTAATTTCCCAAGCTATGGAATCTAAAGTATTTGCCACATACGTGGGTTGCTGTTTGTAAATGGTAGAGTCTGTAAATTGTTCGTCATAAGGGTACAGCATCACCGTAATATATTCTTCGGGTTCTTTTTTAAAGGCATCTTTTACCTTTCCGTTTATCTTTAAAGAATCAATAATATCTCCGGTGGAAAAAACGTATTTAAAATTGGGATAGATGTTTTCTTCGTTATTGTCCATTACGCTTTGCCCAAAATTAAAAACATAAGTGGTATTTTCTTTAAGGGTGTCTAAAATGCTTATTTGAAGCTTTTTGCTAGCTGTTCCTACAGGTGTTATCAGAGGTTTGTTTTTTAAAGGAGGAGAGATAATAAGTTGCTTATTAAGATCTTTGAGTTTTATGAATTCATCAAAGGTTAAGGTGATTTCATCTGCTTTAAAATTAGTGGTTTCCTCAGCGGGAATTGCTTTTAAAAGCACCGGAGGTTGTTCGTCTTTTTCGCCTCCGGTAGGCTGGCTTCGCTTGGCACAGGTAATCAGTAAAATGGACAAAAACAGTGCCAAGAAAATGACTTTTTTTTGCTCAATGAAATATTTATGTATCAATTTTAACATAATAGTTGCAAATTAACAATTTATTTTCTTGAAGCTGTGGTAAAAACGGCGAAAAATTATTCAACGCACGCCATGGTAGCAAGACTCACTTTTATACCATTAGATTTTTGTAAGGCTTTGGTACAGGCTTCTAAGGTAGCACCAGTGGTAAAAACATCATCTATGAGCAAAACATTTTTATTGACAAAAAATGAAACTTCATTATTAACATAAATTTCTTTTGCGTTTTTAAAACGCTCCCATCTGCTTTTTTTAGTCTGGGAAGTAGTCACGGATTTTCGTATTAACTTATCTTCAACATACGGAATACCCAATGTTGCGGCTATGGTTTTGCCAAAAAGCGTAAGCTGGTTATAGCCTCTTTTTCTCTTTTTTTTGGGGTGAAGTGGCACGGGTACTATACATTCCAATTCCTTAAATCGCCCCGATTTTTTTAATTCATACGCCATTTTATGGCCAAAATAACGGCCTATTTTCTGGTTGTTGTTATATTTTAACTGATAGATAAGTTTTTGGACAATGCCGTTTTTTCTCAAATAATACAAAGAAGTGGCCGCTACAATGTCTATTCTGCCGTAAAAAGCCCGTTCTGTTAAATTAGCTTTTAATGCTGTAAAATGAGTCTCCGGCAATAGATGTAAGCAATCAATACAGAGGATTTCGTCTTCATCTGATAGTATTTGCCCACAGTTGATGCACATCTTTGGGAAGAATATGCCATATATGTCTTTAAAAAACTGCACTGAGCTAAGATATTTTACTAATCTATTGGTTAAACAACTAAAGTACAAAATTTGCATTTTAAAAAAGCCTTTTTTTAAAGAAGCTGTTAAAAATGGTAAAAACATCTCGTTTGTAATATCTTCTTAAAAAATATCAGTAAGATATGCCGGAAATACAGATTACATCAGGTAGATGGAATAATCTTTAGTTTGCTCCTTACCAAGTTGCCAGATTGGCTTTGCCGGTTTATATTAACCTGAATTCGGTTAATCTTGTTAAGACTTTCTTCTTTTTGCCATAAATTTCCCAAAATCTCCTCGTAATATCTGGATATTACTCGAAAATTTCATAAAATTTCTAATCAAAAATAAAAAAAGCTGTGGTCACAATATTAATCGAACTCGGGTTATTAAACATATGCTGTAAAGATGGTAGATTTTTACAATATCAATATATTCTTACCTAATAATCTAAAGCATTTAAAAGTTATATTTAATGAAGTAGATTTGAAATTTGAGTGCAAAACGGCAATTTTTTAGCCAATTTGAAAAAGTTTAAACCACTTCAATTTAAAAAAAAGGCAATTTAATTACAATAATTTCATAATTTTGCGTTTCACAATTACAGTATATACTAAACTCTAAATTAAAATTATAATTTTATGGAAGAACAAAAATCATCTTCAAACAAAAAGATAATTATAGGTATCTTAATAGCTTTGCTCGTAGGCTTAGGTGTTTATACCTGGACTAGTAATAATAAACACAAGGCTTCTGAAGAATTTTTAAAGCAGGAAAAAGAACAAATTCTGGGAAATTTAACTGCAATGGAACAAAAGTACGATGAGGCTATTGCCAAAAATAATTCATTGACGGATGAATTGACTATGGAACGGGACAAGATTATAGCTTTTCGGGATTCGGTGAAGAATTTAAAGGAAATTAACGCCAGTGTGATAAGAAAATACCGTAATCGTATTGCCAGTTTAGAAAAAACTAATGAGAGATTATTGTTTATGAATGATTCATTAACCATAGTAAATAATCTGTTAGTAGTAGAAAAAGATAGTATCACCGGAGAATTGGTCCAGGCTGTAACTGCAAATGATACACTTATGGCTCAGAATATGGATTTATCTGAAAAAGTGAAAATAGGTGGAGCCTTAAAAGTGAATACCATTAAAGCTGTGGCCATGCGGCTAAGAGGCAATGGGAAATATACCGAGACTAATAAAGCTCAAAAAGCCGAAGCCATCAGGCTTACATTTAGGATAGAACGAAATGAAATAACTGAACCGGGTGAAAAATCTATTCACATTATAATCCAAAATCCTTCCGGAAAAGTTGTAAGTGAGAAAGGTACTTTTACTACCAGAGAAGGTAAAGAATTGTCCTATACGGATAGCACTACAGTGAATTATAAAAATGCCGAAGAAGATGTCGTATTGTTTGTAGATAAAATTCAGAAGAAATTTGTAAAAGGAAATTACACCGTAAAAGTGTATGTAGAAGGCAACTTGGTAGGTGCTACCAAATTGCAACTAAAAGATGCATTTTTAGGCTTGTAATCCAAGTTTAAATAATTACCAATTTTAAAAGGTATAAAACAGATTGTGGCCACTGTGGCCTGCCTCAATCGGTTTTGTACCTTTTTTATTTTTCTAAGTCCTTTATTTCTCTATTTTTGCAACACGAAACCCTCATTTAGGGTTTTAACATTAACTCACTTCATCTCCAAAATTTGGGATAATGGATAAATACAATATTAAATTCAGTTTAAAAGAATGAATAATCAAGAAGATATATTTAAAAAAGTAATAGCTCAGACTATGGCCAAAATGGTGTGGAACTTAAAAATAATATCAGGGATTATTGGTATAAAGCTATGGTGCAGCTCCACGAAAATATTATGGGTTTAGACTCAGCTATTTTTATGCACCCTACCACTTGGAAAGCCTCTGGGCACGTAGATGCGTTCAACGACCCGTTGATAGATAATAAAGATTCTAAAAAACGCTATAGGGCAGATGTGCTGATTGAAGATTATTGTGCAAAAATGGAGCAGAAAATAGAGAAGGAGGTAAAAAAGGCTGAAAAACGGTTTGGCGATGCTTTTGACAGGGAACAATTTATCAATACTAACCCTAGAGTGGTAAAATATACCCGGACTATAACGGATACCCTAAGCCGAATGGCAAAATCTTTAGAAAAAGATGATTTGGCTGATATAAAAGCCCTTATAGAAGAGCTGGAAATCTCCTGTCCGGTTTCAGGAAGTAGAAACTGGACTGATGTAAAACAGTTTAACCTGATGTTTGGTACCAAACTGGGGGCATCTGCAGAATCTGCTACTGATTTATACCTGCGGCCGGAAACCGCTCAAGGAATTTTTGTAAACTTCCTAAACGTTCAGAAAACCGGTAGGATGAAGATTCCTTTTGGAATAGCACAAACCGGAAAAGCTTTTAGAAATGAGATAGTGGCCAGACAGTTTATCTTTAGAATGCGGGAATTTGAACAAATGGAAATGCAGTTTTTTGTAAAACCCGGCACTCAGGCAGATTGGTACAGAAAGTGGAAAGAAATTCGCCTTAACTGGCATTTGTCTTTGGGGCTGGGAGATGAGAAATATCGTTTCCATAAACATCAAAAACTGGCTCATTATGCCGATGCTGCCGCAGATATAGAATTTGAATTCCCATTTGGATTTAAAGAATTAGAAGGTATTCATTCCAGAACAGACTTTGACCTCAGTCAGCACGAAAAGTATTCCGGTAAAAAGCTACAGTATTTTGACCCGGAAGAAAACGAAAGTTATGTGCCGTATGTGGTGGAAACTTCCATTGGCTTGGACCGCATGTTCCTAGCTGTTTTTTCATCTTCATTGGTAGAAGAAAAACTGGACAATAACACCACCAGAACGGTTCTAAAACTGCCGGCAATATTGGCTCCGGTAAAAGCTGCTGTCTTTCCGCTGGTTAAAAAAGACGGTTTACCGCAAATTGCCCAACAGATTATTGATGATTTAAAATGGGATTTTAATGTTATATACGATGAGAAAGATGCTGTAGGCCGCAGGTACAGAAGACAAGATGCTGCCGGAACACCATTTTGTATCACTGTAGACCATAACACTTTAGAGGATAACACCGTAACTATAAGATACAGAGACTCCATGGAACAAAAACGCGTAGCCATTAGTAATCTAAAACAGATTATTGCTGATGAAATTGATTTTAAAAAGTGGATGTCCAATTCATTTGATAAATAAACTACCCGGATAACCGTAATGGATAGAAAAAAGCTATTGGCTTTAGCCAAAAAATACGATACCCCTTTGTATGTTTACAATGCCAATACGATAGCAAAACAATACAAAAGGATGGTAAATGCTTTTAAAAGCGTAAAAAACTTGCGAATTAATTATGCCGTAAAAGCACTGTCTAATATTAGTATATTAAAATTTTTAAAAGATATGGGAAGCGGCTTGGATACCGTTTCTGTACAGGAAGTTCAACTCGGTCTAAAAGCTGGGTTTAATCCTGAAGATATTTTTTTTACCCCCAATGGCGTATCTTTGGAAGAAATAGAACAAGCCAGAGATTTAGGTGTTCAAATTAACATTGACAATATCTCTATTCTGGAACAATTTGGTCAAAAATATCCACAGACCCCGGTTTGCATTCGGATAAATCCGCATATTATGGCAGGGGGGAACCGTAAAATTTCTGTAGGCCATATTGATTCAAAGTTTGGTATTTCCGTACATCAATTGCCACATATTCACAGAGTGGTGGAAAATACAGGCATGAAAATAAACGGTATTCATATGCATACCGGTTCAGATATTTATGATGTGGATGCATTCCTAAGGGCTACCGAAATATTATTTAACGTTGCAAAATCATTTAAGGAGTTAGAATATATAGATTTTGGCAGTGGTTTTAAAGTGCCCTATCACCAAAATGACGTAGTTACAGATATGGAAGAACTGGGAAAAAAATTGTCTGATAGATTTAATGTATTCTGTAAATCATACGGACGGGAACTTACTTTAATTTTTGAACCCGGTAAATTTTTAGTCAGTGAAGCCGGTAAATTTCTCGTAAGCGTAAATGTGGTTAAACAGACTACATCTACCGTTTTTGCAGGTGTGGATAGCGGACTTAACCACTTTATAAGGCCCATGTTTTACGATGCTTATCACCATATAGAAAATCTCTCCAATCCAAAAGGTAAAAAGCGTTTTTATTCTGTAGTGGGCTATATTTGCGAAACGGATACGCTGGGGTCTAACCGTCAAATAAATGAAATTAATGAGGGTGATATTCTGGCTTTTAGCAATGCAGGGGCTTATTGTTTTTCTATGGCTTCTAACTATAACAGTCGGTACAGGCCTGCGGAAGTTTTAGTGAAAAACGGAAAAGATTACCTTATTAGAAAACGCGAAACCATTGAAGATTTACTAAGAGGGCAGGAGCTAATCAGTTAATCCGCACTATTCATACAGTGGCATACCGTTTAAATCTTTAGTGAGTATTTCGCTCATATAGTTAAGATAAGGCCTTGTCGCAGAAAATGCTGTTAGAGTCTCTTCAAAAAAACCTTCAGATAACACTTCTTCTTCACTGTATTTTTTGGTGAAGAAATATTGTTTTTTCTTTATTAAATCAATGTTTTTGTGAATTCTGTTAAACCCTTTGGGGGCTGTTTTTACTTCTTCGCCTTTCAGAGCTCCCCATATTTTCTTAAATTCTGAATCATTTATAATTTTTCTAAACGCACCCGCATCTGATTCAAACTCTTCTCTAATCCGTTGCAAATCTTGTTTATTAGGATTCCAAAAACCCGTAGCCAAAAAAGATTCATTCGGGGTGATATGAATGTAATAACCACCTCGTAATCGTGGTTTTAATCTGTGAAAGGAACATCCAAAATGAGTTTTGTAAGGTGTTTTGTCATGGCTAAAACGTACATCGCGATAAATTCTGAACATTTTCATTTTATCTACTTTGTCTATTTCATTTAAACCATTAAACACCTCAGTAAAAAAGGATTTCAACTCTTTTTCTAATTGTTTAAATTCAGGTTTGTGGTTGTTAAACCAATCTCTATTGTTGTTATTTTTTAGTCGGTTCAGAAAATCAAACGTAGTTGGTGGGATGGTTTTTGTCATGATAAAAGTGTAGATTTTAATTTTTTTTTTAATGAATTTATCATTCGGTTTTGTGCCTTTTTTTTAATATTTCTACCACATCTTTCAAAGTAAATCCTTTGGCTTGTAATAAAATAAGCTGGTGGAATAACAAATCTGCAGCTTCGTTTAAAAATAATACGTCATTATCATCTTTGGCTTCAATTACCGTTTCTACAGCTTCTTCGCCTACTTTTTGGGCAATTTTATTGATACCTTTTTTAAATAATGATGCCACATAACTTTTATCTGCATTGGCTTCATTTTTTCGTTGTTTAATAATATTTTCCAGATTAGATAAAAAACCGTAATTTTCTGTGTTTTTTTCTCCCCAACATGTATCAGTACCGGTGTGGCAAACCGGGCCTTCCGGTTGAACGGTAATTAGTAAGGTGTCCTTATCACAGTCCGCTTCTATATTTATTACATTCAGGAAATTGCCACTGGTTTCGCCTTTTACCCATAATCTGTTTTTTGAGCGACTAAAAAAAGTTACTTTTTTATCGGTTTTAGTCTTATCCAATGCCAATTGGTTCATATAGCCCAGCATAAGTACTTTTCGCGTATTCGCATCCTGAATTACAACCGGTACCAATCCTGTGTTTTTATCAAATTTTATGTCCATATTTTAGCAAAATATTAATCAATTAATAAAACTAAAAAAAGTCGGCAGGCATCAGAGCCAAAATTATTTTAGTTACTTAATGAGAGAACAAAGATAAGTAAAAATAGATGGTTGTGAATTAGTTTAAACCTTTACAAATATGTTTAGTAAAATGCTTCTAAAAAAGTTTCTGCCTTAAAAAACAGAATCTTTAATATAATGCTCGTTTTATACGTTTAATTAGTTGTAATTCGCTAAAAATAAATCGATTAAAAATTTATGCATATTTGGTAATTTGCATAAAAAGTTTAATCATGTTGGTTTGTATTCAAATGATGAAATTTGTTATGTTCATTATAATATTAATCGTAAAAAAATTGTAATATTACGGTGCAATAAATCATTTAGTAAAAATTCCATGGATGCAAATTTTCATACTTTAGACTACGCTATTTTTATTATTTATGCATTACTCATTTTGGGAGTAGGCTTATGGGTGTCTCGTGATAAAAAAGGACATCAAAAAAATGCAGAGGATTATTTTTTAGCCAGTAAATCATTGCCGTGGTGGGCTATTGGAGCATCTTTAATAGCTGCTAATATTTCTGCCGAGCAGTTTATAGGAATGTCCGGTTCCGGTTTTGCTTCCGGTCTGGCTATTGCTTCTTATGAGTGGATGTCGGCTATTACTCTGGTTATAGTTGGTAAATATTTTCTGCCCATTTTTATTGAAAAAGGAATTTATACCATTCCTGAATTTGTAGAGAAACGCTATTCTACCCAGTTAAAAACCATTTTGGCTGTTTTTTGGATTGCGTTGTATGTATTTGTAAATTTAACTTCAGTACTTTATTTGGGAGCTTTGGCCTTGGAGACTATCATGGGCATAAAACTGATTTACGGTGTTATTGGTTTAGGCTTGTTTGCAGCGGCGTATTCGCTATACGGTGGTTTATCTGCTGTGGCATGGACAGATGTTATTCAAGTGGTTTTTCTGGTACTGGGCGGATTGGTAACTACCTATTTAGCACTTAATACCGTATCTGATGGCAACGGTTTAGTGGCCGGCTTAAAAACGGTTTATGAAGCAGTACCGGATAATTTTGATATGATTTTGGATAAATCCAATCCTCAATATAAAAACTTACCGGGAATTGGTGTTTTGGTAGGTGGCTTGTGGGTTGCAAATTTGTACTATTGGGGTTTTAACCAATACATTATACAAAGAACCTTAGCCGCAAAATCACTCCAAGAATCTCAAAGAGGGATTTTAATGGCGGCGTTTTTAAAATTGGTGATTCCGTTAATAGTTGTAATACCAGGAATAGCGGCTTACGTTATGGTAAATGATCCTGAAATTATGGCCAGATTGGGTGAGGCTGCGAAGAATAATTTGCCTTCGCTGGAACAAGCAGACAAAGCCTATCCTTGGTTGCTACAATTTTTGCCTATCGGATTAAAAGGTGTAGCCTTTGCTGCATTGGCAGCCGCCATAGTTTCTTCTCTTGCTTCCATGTTAAACTCTACGTCAACTATTTTTACCATGGATATCTATAAACAATATATAAATAAAAATGCCGATGACAAAGCTACTGTTGCCACCGGTAGGATTTCAGCATTTATCGCCTTGCTTATTGCGGCTTTTATAGCACCGTTTCTTCAAAATTTAGATCAGGCTTTTCAATATATTCAGGAATATACCGGAGTAGTAAGCCCGGGGATTCTCGCAGTTTTTCTCCTTGGGTTATTCTGGAAAAAAACTACCAACAAAGCCGCCATTATAGGGGCATTAGTTTCTATACCTATAGCCATGTATTTTAAAGTAGCCCCAAAGGGATGGTCAGATAATGCTTTTTTTGTAGATGTTCCTTTTATGGATCAAATGGGTTATACTTGTCTATTGACAGCACTGGTTATTGTTTTAGTGAGCCTTGTTCAAAACAAAGGTGAAAACGACCCAAAAGGAATACCTTTTACAAAGGGCTTATTTAAAACCGGTCAGGTGTTCAATATTGGAGCTTTTGCTATAATGATAATTTTAACGGTGCTTTATGCAGTGTTTTGGAATTAGGTTAAAAATTATTTGGTTGATGATGGATAAAAGAAGTGCTGCAATAGATGGCACAGCTTAGGGCTATATAAAAGTGTACAATGGAGTAAAATTACAAATTTATACAGAAAAGCAACTTGACCGGAAATTTGGGTTGTATCCATATTTATTATATTTTACGTAAAGGTTATATTTGCAAAATCTAACAAATATGGCTCGCAGTGATACGTTTTTTTAACCACTATGGCGGATATATTTGTTAAGTAACATTAAAAAAACTAATCTTTTAATTAACCGTTTAAATGAAAACAAATTATATATTTATACTGCTAATTTTAATGTCTTTTACGTCTTTTGCCCAAAACAAAAATTTAGTATTGAAGCCAATTATCCACTGGCTATTTCTAACGGATTTGAAGATGTTAACGGAATTGTAGATGCAAGTATAAAATATCGATTTGCAGAAGGCGAATTATTTAAATATGGAGCATCTTTTACTTTTGATTATTTAAAAGAAAAACTTCCATTTAATTATCAAGATTTAGATAAAGATTATTTTTTCTATCACGTTAACGGATTTACAGAAATGACAATTCCATCAGCAGAAAAAATACATCCTTTTGTTGGTGTTGGTTTTACCTACGTTATTTGCAAATACGAGTATTTTAATTCTATGGATCATCTTTTTGATATAGCTGAAACGGAAAAAGAAAAAAATCCGGGATTTAATTTTAAACTGGGTATTCAATATGATTTTACAAATAGTTTTTTTGTGCAATCATACTTTCATTACATAAGATCATTTTACAAAAGTAGATTTAACAATGAGACAATTGGAATAAATTATAATCAGGTTAAATTTGGCATTGGTTTTAGATTTTAAAAAATAAAAAGATAATACTATTTACACTATTTATTTCTTTTAGCAGAATATCGCAAGAGAAAAATAGGATGTAAAAACAGCAATCTTTTAGCAAATCGAAAAGTTTAAACGAATTCATTATATAATTCTGCCCCAAACCTGAGTTCCGAAAGTCTTAACGCTTAACTTGGGTTGATTTTAAGTAACTGAATGGTTTAGGAATTTCTAAAAAAACTAAACGCACTACTCCCATAATTTTTTGTTTGTATATAGTGCAGAAAACCGGATACATCAGTTTTTTTAAAATGTTCTACGATGAGCAGTCCGCCTTCTGATAATAAATTATTTTTAAAGATAGTTTGCACTATCTCAGACAAGTTATCTACATTAAAATCATAAGGTGGGTCGGCAAAAATGATGTTAAATTGAGATTTTGTGTTTGATAAAAATTTTATTACATCACTTTTTACTGCTTTAATGGGCAGATTTAATTCTTTTGCTGTTTTTTTTATAAACTGTACAGTAGGGTAGTGGCTATCTACACTAACAATGTTTTTTGTTCCTCTGGAGCCAAATTCAAAACTAATGGAGCCTATCCCGGCAAATAAATCCAGTACTTTAATGTTTTCAAAAGTATATTGATGTGATATAATGTTAAAAAGTGCCTCTTTGGCAAAATCTGTGGTAGGCCTGGCGGGTAATTTTTTTGGAGCCTGTATTCTCCTGCTTTTAAATTTACCGGAGATAATCCGCATTATAATTAATTTTGATTGATAAGGAGATAATGTTCTCTTTTATCGGATTCAGTAATGTCTGCGTTAAACTCACAGGTGAATCTGGTTTCAATCATGCTGACGTTTTTTACATATTTGTAAGCTATTTCAAACAATGGGCTATTTCTATCAATAGCTCCCATAAAAACCAGTTCAAAAGTTTCGGGATGTAATTTTAGTTGTTCTGCAGCAAATAAGATGTAGTACAGAAAGTCTTCTTTAGTTTTATACGGATAGCTGTTGCAGAGCAGTAATTTTTTTTCGCTAATAACAATTAACTGAAAATGATTTCGCTCTACATTTACAAAAACATGTGGTTTTAAGCTATATTTATAGATGCTCATAAGATGCTCTACGGCGTTGGCTGTGATGTGTTTATAATTAAAACTTCCAAACTGGTCAATAAAAAAATTATTGATATTTACATAGGGAATAAATACGGAGTACATCTCTTCTTTTTCAATAAGGTCATACACTACCAAATCGTGACGATATACTTTATTGTTAAAACTTACGTATCTATGGAGATTTTTCTCATTAAAAAGCGGTTTTGGAACAAAAGCAAAAAGGTCATTGCTATGGGTTACGCTTACCGTATTGTAATTGAGTTTTAAGGCATCACAGGTTTTAAATAATGAACTTATATTGGTTATAAGCCGTTGCGGGGAGTTATTACTTTCTTCAAAAGAATAGCTACGCAGAGCTACTACGGTATTATTTTCTTTGTTAAAGACACAAAAAGAAAATCCATCCAAACTAAATTGGATGGATATATGTTTGTTGTTTATAGCTTTAAGGCCTAAACTATTATTCGTTTGCTTCTCTTTCTTCTTTAGAATCATAAGATGGTGGCCAATTTCCTCCTGTTTTTACATCGTCTAAAGAACCTACGGAGATGTGCTCTCCGGGAACATTAATACCGCCCAAAGATTCTTTTTCCTGCCTTATCAGGTCTTTGTCTAATCCTTCTAAGACAATAGCTTTGTCCACTTTGGCCTGAAATACCGGGGCTTTTATTCCCTGCACTTTTTCTATTGTGTTTACTTCTAATTCAAACTGGGCATTGGTGCCGGGTACGTTAAACATATCTTTGTAGTTTCTGTCCTTAAAATTGTTTTTTACCGGCTCAAAACCCAAGGTGTCCACTACTCTTTTTTCTCTATCTATAGTTAAAGCACCTACTTTCTCCTGAACTACCACGTTTTTTACCTCGGTAATGGCAAATTTTGCAGTATCAATAAATTTAATTAAAGCATCTTTGTCTGCGGTAAATTTACCGGTGACTTCCCTATGGGCTAACTCCGCATCACGTACTATTTTTAAATTTTCTATTACTTTGCTATATCTTTTTACTTTTTGCTTGTTGAACAAAATAGGGTCCATAATGCTGTGATAAATGAGATATACTAAAAAGGCTATGGCTGCCCAGAGCAAAATAGAAATAATTGGTTTTAGTTTTCTGGGAATAAAATTTACAATTAAATAGGCAAGAAATCCAACCCCAATGATGGAGGCGATGATAATGAGAAATGTGGTCATCTTATTTTATAATTAATTAATG
>PDWJ01004322.1_pt1 | contig 19746 bp, 22 predicted proteins | sample 1430881 | NCBI WGS metagenome assembly PDWJ01 (sample SAMN01162460, study PRJNA174530) | Oral metagenome, whole genome shotgun sequencing project. | biome: Marine environment; feature: Marine mammal; material: Swab sample of the gingival sulcus; isolation source: swab sample of gingival sulcus...
ACAACGAGAAACAAACACGCCACCGCAAAAAGGCAAAATCACTTTGGCAAACGGAACAATTTTAGGCGAACATCAAGGACTGTGGCGATATACAATCGGACAGCGAAAAGGATTAGGCATTGCTCACGCTTTTCCGCTCTATGTAACGGGAAAAGATTTTGCCAACAATGCACTTGTGGTCGGAGCAAAAGAAGAACTGCTGACAACGACCTGCCAAGTCAAGCAAATCAACGCCCTGCAACCGTTTGACGAGCAAAAAGAAATTTTTGTCAAAACCAAATACCGCCAACAGGCAGAACAAATAACAATGCGGCAAAACGGCACAAATGCGACGCTACGCTTCACAAATCCCACACAATACCCGACAGCCGGACAAATTGCCGCCTTTTATACCGCATCGGGGCTGCTTTTGGGTGGCGGCATAATCGAATAAACAAGCCACAGATTTTTTCAAAAACAACTTCACCTTGCAAAACAAAAAAACAAAGCAAAAATAAAAAAATCTTCAATAATTTGTATTGCTATCCGAAAAACAACCTGCTATACGAAATTATCTTTTCAGTTTTTAGTTGTAACAGGAGGAAAAAATGAAAAAGATGATATTGCTTGCATGTGCATGTGCATTGATTATGGCAAGCGGCTGTGCTGCCAAGAAAAACAAAAAAGTGGAAGAAGGACAGGTTGTTACTCCGGTCGAGGAAACAATCGTTGAAACAGAGGTCGAAGGTGACTTGGTAAGCGAACACACCGTAAAAAAAGGCGAATGTCTGTGGTGGATTGCCGAGTACCAGCAGGTTTACAATGACCCGTTTATGTGGCCGCTTATCTACAAAGCTAATCGGGACCAAATCAAAAATCCTGACCGCATTTTCCCAAACCAGACTTTTTCCATTCCGCGTCAATTTTCCAAAGATGAATTGATTAAGGCTCGGAAGCAAGCCGGTGCAGCCAATCCGTATTTGCCCCCTCAAAGTGCAAATATTCCCTCTACATTGAAAAGTGAACTGGGTTGGAACTAGTACAAAAATCAAAATGGATTTTTTAAAAAACAACGCTCCTACTTTCCCAAGTGGGGGCGTTGTTTTATTTTAACATTTTTATTTTCTTACTTTTTTAACCGTAGCCTTGCAGGAAAACAATGCTCTACGAACCAACGGAAATCCCCGATGTTTTTTGCCTCACGCCAAAAGTCTTTCCCGACAAGCGTGGGGCTTTTATGGAAACATGGCGAGAAAACGATTTTGCCGCCCATATCGGCGACTACTCCTTTGTCCAAGAAAACCAAAGCAGTTCCTGTCGCGGCGTTTTACGCGGACTGCATTTTCAAATCCGCCAAAGCCAAGGTAAACTCGTCCGCTGCGTGCAGGGCGAAATTTTTGATGTCGCTGTTGACCTTCGCCCCTTTTCGCCAACCTGCGGAAAATGGGTCGGAAGAGTGCTTAACGAACAAAACAACCGCCAGCTTTGGCTTCCGCCCGGTTTTGCTCACGGATTTTATACCCTGAGCGACCAGGCAATCTTGTGCTACAAATGCACGGATTATTACGCCCCCGAACACGAACGCACCCTGCTTTGGGACGATCCGACTGTCAGCATAAAATGGCAGGATCAAAAACCGCTTTTGTCGCCCAAAGATTTAAACGGTATGTCGTGGAACGAAGTGCAAAAAGAACTTGCAACTCTTGAACCCAAAAGCCGATAAAATGAAACTTATCGAACGATTTTGGAATCTGGCCAAACACCGCAACGCTCAGTCTATACTTGCGATTGTCAGTTTTTGCGAAGCAATTTTTTTTCCCGTTCCGCCGGATTTACTGCTTATTCCCATGGGACTTGCTCTTCGAAAAAAAGTTTTTCGCTTTGCCGCAATTTGTTTGGTGGCGTCGGTTCTGGGCGGCATTGCCGGATATGTCATCGGCTCTTTTTTTATGGAAACGGCAGGCAAATCAATTATCCATTTTTACCACCTTGAAAGCCAATTTTCCACCTTGCAACTCTGGTATCAAAAATATAGTGTCTGGGTGATTGCACTTGCAGGACTGACACCGCTTCCCTACAAATTGTGCAGCCTGTCGGCAGGAGCGTGCAGCCTCAATTTGCCGCTTTTTGTGCTGGTTTCCGCTATCGGTCGAGGGTTGCGATTTTTTATAATCGCAGCACTTTTGTATTTTTACGGCGAAAAGGCACGGTATTTTTTGGAAAAAAGATTTAATCTGCTGCTCATGGTAACATTGCTGCTGGTCGTGGCAGGCTTTTTCTTTTTACAATACACCTAGCAACAAACAAATAATTTTTAAATTCATTTTTCATCAAACCAAACAAAAGGATAAAAAATGCCACAAAACAAAAAATCTTCTTGTTCTCCGTCAGGCAGCGACTCAATCGCAGCCCAGATTCAAGACAGAGCAATTTCCAAAACTCTTGACAAAATTCGCCACAAACTTTTTGTCATGAGCGGAAAAGGCGGAGTCGGCAAAAGCACGGTCGCCGTGAATTTGGCGGCAGCCCTTGCCAAAAAAGGCAAAAAAGTCGGCTTACTTGATGTTGACATTCACGGTCCGAATGTGCCGCGCCTGCTCGGTCTTACGGGCGGACTGGAAGCAAGCGGCGAGCGGATTTTGCACCCCAAACCCTGTTTTGACGGCTTGAGCGTTGTTTCGATGGATTCGCTTTTACGGGACACCGACCAAGCAATTTTGTGGCGCGGTCCGATGAAAACAAATGCTATCCGCCAATTTATTTCCGATGTTCAGTGGGGAGAACTTGATTTTTTGATCATTGATTCACCTCCGGGAACAGGCGACGAACCCATGACTGTTTTGCAAACCGTTCCGGATTGCCAATCAATCGTCGTTACAACGCCGCGAGAAGTTTCGCTGGCTGATGTTCGCAAAGCACTAAACTTTTTGCAGCACGCCGAGGCAAAAATTCTTGGCATCGTGGAAAGCATGAACGGACTTGTTTGTCCGCACTGTAACGAAATTGTTTTTCCTTTTGGCGAAACAAGCGGCGAAGATTTTGCAAAAAAATATAAGCTCCCGCTTCTGGCGTCCATTCCGCTCGACCCCAAAGCCGCCGAAGCAGGCGACAAAGGCACTCCCGTTATTTTACAGGAATCTGACAGCCCGTCCAAAAAAGCATTGTGGGAACTGGCTGAAAACATACTCAAACAGTGTCAATAAAAACGCATGCGACATTTTGTTTTCTTTACTTTCTTTGTCCTTTTGGGAGCTTTGGCAAATTCGGTTTTTGCCAAAGGGCAAATCTATTTTTACAAAGACGAAGAAGGCGGTTTGCATTTTACGGACAGTCCGAGCAAAAAATCTCGTTTTAAGCCGTATTTATTTTTCAATACAGCGATAAAAGAAATACCTGCAAGTAAATTTGCGAACCTTATTACAACCTATTGCGATATGTACGATATGGACAAAGACCTTGTTCGTGCCGTTATCAAAGTGGAATCAAACTTCCGCCCCAAAGCGGTTTCCAGAGCCGGAGCACAAGGGCTTATGCAAATTATGCCTTCTACGGCAAAAGAACTGGGACTCGACCGCCCATTTGAACCGGAAGACAATCTGGAAGCAGGCATTCGTTATCTGCGAATTTTGCTTGATTATTTTGTCGATGTTCCGCTTGCGCTTGCCGCCTACAACGCAGGACCGGAAAATGTCAAAAAATACGGCGGTATTCCGCCTTTTGCCGAAACCCAAAATTATGTAAAAAAAGTCCTTGAGCATTATCATTTAGCAAAAAGTCGAAACTGAAGCGGAGCAAAAAATGAACACCCCAAAAATATTTAATCTTGCCAACAGCCTTTCTTTACTGCGAATTTTAGGCGTGCCTGTCATTCTCGTTTTGCTGTATTTCGGCTCCCGGTCAAAATTTATCTGTTTGCTAACCTTGCTGCTTTTTATGCTTATTGCTTTTACCGATATGGTTGACGGCTTTGTTGCCAGAAAATTCAACCAAATCACCAATCTGGGCAAATTTCTTGACCCGCTTGCCGACAAAATTCTCGTCAATTCCATTTTGATTATGCTGACTCATCTGGGACGAATCGACCCATGGATTACTATCATCATTATTATTCGGGAAATCATCGTTACCGGTCTAAGGGCGATTGCAGCCGAACGAGGAAAAGTCATTGCTGCCGATATTTTTGGCAAGGTAAAAACGATTTTACAGATGCTTGCCCTTTGTCCGCTGCTTTTACACCACAGTTGGTTTGGGTTTAATCCTGTACCGCTCGGAACTTTTGTTTTATGGCTGGCACTTTTTGCCACGATTTTTTCGGGCTGCAATTATCTGCGAAATTCATACAAAGTCTTACGAGACTAAGGAGACAATATGGCAAAGATTGACGCATTTTTCAAAATGATGAACGAAATCGGAGCGTCCGACCTGCATCTTTCCGCCGGTTCACAGCCGATTATCCGTCTGCACGGCGAAATGCAGCGAGTCAAATATGCGACGCAAAGCCACGAAGACCTGCTTACCATGCTTTACGAAATCACGCCGGAAAAAAAGAAAAAAGAATTTGAACAAAGCGGCGATATTGATTTTGCCTACGAACTGCCGGGCATAGCTCGCTACCGTGCCAATTTTTTTCAGCAGCGGCGCGGAGTTGCCGCCGTTTTTCGGGAAATTCCGCAAAAAATTCTCTCCGTTGACGAACTCGGACTGCCTGAAATTTTAAAAAATCTCGCCCTGCTACCCAAAGGACTGGTACTGGTTACCGGACCGACAGGAAGCGGTAAATCGACTACGCTGGCTGCAATTATCAACCACGCCAACCAAGTGCGAAAGGACCATATCATTACCATTGAAGACCCAATAGAATTTGTCCACGAACCGCAACAATGTTTAATAAATCAACGAGAAGTCGGACGAGACACCAAAACTTTCAATTCCGCTTTGCGAGGCGCGCTTCGAGAAGACCCCGATATTATTTTGGTCGGTGAAATGCGAGATTTGGCAACCGTTAAACTCGCTTTAGAAGCCGCAGAAACAGGGCATTTGGTTTTTGCAACGCTGCATACAATTTCCGCAGCCAAAACGCTTGATAGAGTTATTGAAATTTTTCCAAGCGAAGAGCAAGGACAAGTCCGCTCCAGCTTGGCGGATTCGCTGCGAGCAATTTTGGCACAAAATCTTTTTAAACGAGTTGATAAGCCCGGTCGAGTTTGTGCCTTGGAAATCTTGATTGCCACTCCTGCCATTCGCAATCTCATTAGGGACAACAAGGCGTTTCAAATCAATTCGATGATTGAAATGGGCAAAAAATACGGTATGCAAACCCTTGATGATGCCATTATGGATTTACTGCAAAAAAACATCATCGACCCCGAACAGGCGTATAACAAAGCGGTTACCAAATCCAAATTCAAAGATTTTTTAACCGGACCGCTACAAGATTTTACCGAGGTGTAAAATGTCCGCTTTATCGACAATATTGCAACAGGCAACAACGGATTTTCCCGGGTTTTCCGACATTTTATTTACCGCCGGAAATCCCGTTCAGGTCGAAGCCGGCGGCGAACTCAATATTCTCAAAGGAAGCGGCATTCCGTCCGTTTTATACCCGTTTCACCTCGAACTGCTCGGAAACGAAATTCTCGGACGCAACCGCAAACTCCTACGCGATTTGCTTTCGTTTGGGGCATGCGATTTTTCTTTTCAACTTCCAAGCAAAATCCGCTTTCGGGGCAATCTTTTCCGCCAACGGGAAAATTTGGCTCTTGTTATGCGCCAGCTTTCAAGCGAAATCCCCAATGCCGAAAAACTCAATCTGCCACCTGTTTTTATCCAAATGGCAAAAGAAAAAAACGGGCTTGTTTTGGTAACCGGTTCAACCGGCAGCGGAAAATCCACATCGCTGGCAGCCTTGATTGACACCATCAATTCAACCGAAGCCAAACATATCGTTACGCTGGAAGACCCGATTGAATATCTCCACCCAATCAAAAAAAGCCTTATCAACCAACGAGAACTGGGAAGCGACTTTGACACTTTTGCAAACGGTCTCAGGGCAGCGCTGCGACAAGCCCCGAAAGTTATTTTGGTCGGCGAAATCCGCGATGGAGAAACACTACGGATTGCACTGGAAGCCTCAGAAACAGGACATTTGGTTTTGGGAACGCTCCACACTGCCAACTGCGCCCAGACCATTCACCGCATCGTCAGTATGTTTGACATTACCGAAGAGCGACAGGTTCGCACACGACTGGCGAACTCGCTCAAATGCGTTTTGTCCCAACGCCTTTTGCCGCAAGAAGACGGTAAACGAGTGGCGGCGTTTGAAATTTTGACCCAAACCCTGCATGTACAAGATTTAATTGTAAACGGCGAAAGCGAACAAGAAACCTTTTACGACCTGCAAGAACAGGGTGAAGTTTACGGAATGAGAACTTTTGACGGTTCACTGGCAGAACTTTTCAAGCAAGGAAAAATCAGCGAACAAACGGCACTTCTAAACGCCTCAAGCAAGGGAACGCTCAGACAGGCTCTTGATAAAATCAAACACGAACAAGGAACAGCCTGCGATAATACCAAGTTGGAGATTGACGATGAATATGGACAAGACGACTGAAAAAATGCAACAATTTTTTGCCCAAATCCGAAAAAATCTGCTGGTGTTTGCGCAAGATGAAAGTCTTTTGCAAAATATACAAGATGCGCTGCAATCTTCGATTCAACGGCTCGTTATTTATAAGACAGCGCAAGAATGCCAAAACGGACTTCGCAACCTTAATTTTCACCAAGTTATTCTTGAAGACTGTCCGGCAGGACGACAGGTTTTAACGGAAATCAACAACTGGACAGGGGAAAAACGACGTTTTGCCCATGTTGTTTTCATTGGCGACAAAGCCAAAAGTTTCGACAGCAAAGCCGCCTTTTTACTCGGTGTGGACAGTTATTTGCATAAAAACAGCATAAAACAACTGGAAAAATATTTTGAGCAAAGTCAAAAACAATTTTTATTTCGCAACCGTCCTTGGATTCAAGAAGGAGATTTTTTCTAGCAAAAAATAAAAAATTATTAGCAAAATAAGACAGTTAAGAACAAAAATGCCGCCAATTTTGATTTGCGTCTTTTGGTTGTCAGAAAAAGATATTTTTTTTAAGGTACACAAAAAATAACAATGGAACCAACAAATATGAACGAAATTTCTTCTTTGCGAGTGCAAGCCAGAATACGCAGTTGCCTTGATTTGATTTTAGAACTCGAAGACACGCTTACCGAACTCCCTCAGGGGAATAATTTTTTACAGGATTTTGAACAATTAAAAAAAGCAACTCAGAACTTGCAGCTTCAAAATGCGAAGGAAGAAGATGCAAGACGAATAGAAAATGCAACAACCCTACTCTTGAAAGAACTACAGTTTCCTCTTTCTTTGAGTAAAAACCCATCTCAAATACCATATTAACAATGAAGTGGACGCAATATTTATTTATAACACTAGCAGCATTAAATATAATGCTTTTTGTACAACTGTTTTTTAGCGAGTACGGCATTCAAAACTATCTTAAACTCAAAGAAATTTTTGCAAGCACAGCCATACAAAAAGAACAATTAAAAGAAAAAAATCAAATAACCAGCAAACAAATACGCTGGATACGCAACCAACCATGCTATCAAGAATACATTGTACGAAAAGAACGGCGATATGCAAAGCCGTCTGAACGCATTTATATTTTAAATAAATAATGGAATATGGAGTAGTTATGAAAGAAAAGATTCGTTTTTACGAAGAAATATTACGACTGGAACCGGAATCTCGTCTTTTTTACACTTTGGCAAAATTATATGTCAGTGAACAGCGATATACCGAAGCAATTCATCTTTTGCGGCGAGGCATTGAAGCCCACCCGTCCCATTTTGAAGCCAAACTGCTGCTCATCAGCACTTTGGCAAGTTGCGGCGATAGACCGGGGGAACTTGCCGCCGAAGTCCAATCCGTTTTTCAAATTATACAAAAAAACGCCTCGCTCTGGATTATTTTTAGCGATGTCATCGCAGAACACGACCCGAAACTGTCACTTGCTCTGCGACTTTTAACTCTTGCCCTGCAAGAACGTTCAGTTGATTGGAATCAGGTTTTGGAAACAGGACTGAAAATGACCCTGACCACAGACAATATACCGCAACACAATTCAAAACCGCTCTATCCGTCCGAGCCGCAACCTGCCAAAACAAGTGTACGCACGCGGACAATGGCGGATTTGCTTTTACAGCAAAACGACCCTCAACAAGCCAGAAAAATTTATCAGGAATTGTTACAAGAGACAGACAACGAACTGGAAAAATCCGAACTCAATTTTCTTTTGGACAAAACAGTTCCCCCTGAAGAAAAACAAAAAAACGAAACAAAAGAGAAAAACAAAGACAAGCTCAGTCTTATCAATACCTTGTCTGCCCTCGCCGATCGTTTTGAATCCAAAACACAAACAAGCGAAACCGAGTAAGGCACCATGAAATATTTCGTTTTTCTGCTCCTGCTCCTGCTGCCTGCCTGCACATTTTTTACAAAAGTCGGCAATTTTTATTACAAATACATCAATCCGAGTCCGTCCATATCGCTTGATAACAAAAAACTTGTCAGCAAAGCAGACTACCATTTTTCACAAGCAATTATGCCTGTGGACAAACCGCTAACCGCCATGCTCGAAAGCCTGTCCGCCAAAGACCATATTACGAGCAAAGAAAATCTAAAAGAATTTTTGCTACGATTTCCGTGGTTAAAAAGTATGGGGGTTTTTAGCTCTACAGCACAGCTGCTCGAACAAATCGGCGACCCGATTCAAATTGATACGACTGTCTTGCTGGCAATAGAAAATCTGGACGAACGCCAGCTGCGACTCATTCAAGACAAACAGGGCAATTTTGTCCTGCTTTATCCGCTTTATAAAGATAATGTTTGGATAGGACTCAAAGCTGCCGTTTTTAGTCCCCAAAAACTCATAGAACAAAGTCCGCAAGCAGGTCAGCTGGCACTCTTTTTTAACAACCGACCGCTTTTTTGCGGACAAGCCTTTTTGCACCCCGAAAAAATACAAGAAAAACTCAAAAACGACAGCTTGGTTTTTTCTTGTTTCAAAAAAGACAAGCGGCATTATTGCCTGCTTCGTCGCCATCTCGGCGACCACTGGATTGCATACGGCTTTATACAAAAACAGGACACTCCCTAACTACGCTTCCCGACATTGAGGAAAAATATGCAGCAAATCACCGTAACCGAACATCTTTTGCTAATGGAAAAAGCCTCTCCGATGGCAAGCGGTCGTTTCACCCGACTCTTAAACGAAATCACTTTTGCCGCCAAAATCCTTTCAAGAGAAGTCAATAAAGCAGGACTGGTCGATATTCTCGGACTGACCGGAGAAATCAATGTACAGGGCGAGCGAGTACAAAAGCTCGATGAATACGCCGACAATATTCTTATCCACCGTATGCAACAATCGGGGGTTTTGTGTGCAATGTCTTCCGAAGAACATGCAGACTTAATTGCAATTCCTCCGCAATTTGAACAGGGGGAATATTTTTTGACTTTTGACCCGCTTGACGGCTCATCTAATATCGACGCGAATGTCAGCATCGGTACTATTTTTGGAATCTATCGCCGTAAAAATCCAAACAACCCAACTGTTTCTCTTGGCGATGTTTTGCAAAAAGGGGCTGAACAACTTGCCGCGGGCTATATTATTTACGGTTCATCTACGATGCTTGTCTATACAACAGGCAATGGAGTAAACGGTTTTACACTTGACCCGAGCATCGGAGAATTTTTACTTTCCCACCCCAATATGAAAATCCCCGAACAAAGCCATATTTATTCCGTAAATGAAGGTTATTATGAATACTGGAAGCCCGAAGTGCAAAAAGCAGTAGATTATTTTCGCTCCAAAGATAATGACACGGGCGTTCCATACAGTCTGCGTTATATCGGTTCACTGGTTTCGGATTTTCACCGTAATCTGATTTACGGCGGAATTTTTATGTACCCTGCCGACAACCGCGACCCGCACACCCCCAACGGCAAGCTCCGCTATCTTTGCGAAGCAGCCCCGATGGCGATGATTGTCGAACAGGCAGGCGGTATGGCAATCGATGGCAAGCAGCGGATTTTGGACATCGAACCAACCGACCTCCACCACAGAACACCGCTATTTATCGGCTCGAAAAACGATGTTCTTAAAGTCCGGGAAATCATAAACGGAGCAAAATAATGCTCTGTTTGGGTGTGGAATCTTCCTGCGACGATACGGCTCTTGCCCTTGTAGAAAACGGACGGCTTCTTGCTCAAAGCTGCTCTTCCCAAATTCCGCTCCACGCCGTTTTTGGCGGCGTTGTTCCTGAAATCGCCTCTCGCGCCCACCTGCAATTTTTACCCTCACTCTGGAAAGATTTACTTGCAAAATCAAGCTGCAACGAAAACGACATCGGCGGCGTAGCAGTTACGCGCGGTCCGGGATTACTCGGCAGTTTGCTGGTCGGGCTGTGTTTTGCCAAAGGTTTTGCCTTTCGCAAGCAGCTGCCACTTGTTGGCGTTAATCATTTGCACGCCCATTTGCTGGCAGCAGGACTTGAGCAGGAGATTCTTTTCCCTGCACTCGGACTGCTTATCTCCGGCGGACATACCCAACTTTATAAAGTTCTCTCGCCTTTTGAATTTGAACTTTTGGGGAAAACGCTTGACGATGCCGTCGGCGAAGCCTTTGACAAAGCCGGAAAAATGCTCAATCTGCCTTATCCGGGCGGTATTTTTATCGACAAACTCGCCGCTTGCGGCAGTCCCATTCCCGACCTGCTTCCCAAACCATACCTCGCCAACGACAATTTGAATTTCAGTTTTAGCGGTCTTAAAACCGCAATTTTGCTCCACATCAAAAAACACCCCGAACTTTTATACAAAGAAATGCCGACAAGCGAAAATTTTATTCCCGTTTCGGGGAAGCGAGCCGATTTTTGTGCAACAATCAACCAAACAATTGCCACAACGCTTACCGAAAAAACCCGACGAGCCTTAGAAAAATTCGGCGGTTTTCGCTCGCTCATCGTTGCCGGCGGAGCAGCCTGCAACAGCCAAATACGACAAGTTTTGACCGAATTGGCAAAAGAAAAAAAACTTCAATCTATTTTTCCAACTCCTCCACTTTGTACAGATAATGCTGCCATGATTGGATTTTTGGGTGAAAAACTTTTGCAAGCCGGTTACCGACACGGCTTTGAACTGGACGGCATTCCCAGAGGCAAAAAAATTCCAAACGATTATTACTTTGTCTGACATACTTTTTTTTCGACACAAAATAAATCTATAATTATTCCAAAACAGCACACGATTTTTATCAAAAAAACAATTTTATAACTAAGGCATTCCTTTACAACTTAAGAATATCTGATTAGAAGAAGTACTTTTATAATTTTACAATCTACGGTTTTTTTTACGAACTGAGAAGAAAATGAAACATTTTTTAACCATAGCGGATTTACGCCCCGAAGAAGCCGTTCACCTCGTGAATAGAGCTGCAAGCATGAAGCAAGACAATTGGCGTTCTTATCTGCTGCGAGGCAAAACCGTCCTTTTAATCTTCGAAAAAGCGTCCACCCGCACCCGCATTTCTTTTGAGGTCGCGGTCAACCATTTGGGCGGCAGCACGATTTTTATGACCGCAGCCGAATCCCAACTAGGAAGAAACGAACCGCTTCGCGATACGGCAAGAGTTGTTTCCCGCTACGCCGATGCTCTTGTGATGCGGACATTCGGACAGGAAAAACTGAACGAACTGGCTCAATACGGTTCGATTCCGATTATCAACGCCCTGACCGATTTAACTCACCCCTGCCAAGTAATGAGCGATATTTTAACTATCCAAGAACTGACGCCCGACCTTTCCGCCCTAACGGTCGCATGGGTCGGCGACGGCAACAATATGGCACATTCGTGGATAAATGCAGCTGCCCTTTTTAATTTTAAACTGCAAATTGCCTGTCCGCAAGACTATATGCCGCAAGCTCAAATTATTGACAAAGCCAAAGCAGGCGGGGCAAGAATCGAACTCACCCACGACCCAAAAGTCGCCGTCAAAAATGCACATTATATCAACACCGATGTTTGGGCATCGATGGGACAGGAAGAAGAACAAATCAAACGCAAACAGGCATTTGCCGATTTTTTGGTGGACGATACGCTTCTTTCCCTCGCAGCACCGGAAGCAAAAGTTATGCACTGCCTTCCTGCCCACCGAGGCGAAGAAATTTCCGAAGCGGTTTTGGAAGGAAAACGCTCTATTGTTTGGGAACAAGCGGAAAACCGTTTACATATGCAAAAAGCCATTCTTGAATGGGTAATGCTTGATGCAATAAAAGAAGAGGAACAAAATGAGCCAAATTAAAAAAGTTGTCCTCGCCTATTCGGGCGGGCTTGACACATCGGTTATTTTAAAATGGATTAAAAACACCTACGACTGCGAAGTTGTTACACTGACCGCCGACCTCGGACAAGACGAAGAACTGAACGGACTGGAAGAAAAAGCCCTGAAAACAGGAGCGTCCAAAGCCTATATTCTCGACCTGCGGGAAGAATTTGCCAAAGACTATATTTTCCCTGCTTTTCGCTCCTTGTACGAAGGGCGTTATCTGCTCGGCACCTCTGTTGCCCGTCCGCTCATTTCCAAAAAACTGGTCGAAATCGCCCACAAAGAAAATGCCCAAGCCATTGCCCACGGAGCGACAGGTAAAGGCAACGACCAAGTTCGTTTTGAACTGTCCGCACTAGCTCTTGACCCGAGTCTCAAATGCATTGCACCGTGGCGTGAATGGGATTTGCATTCCCGTACTGAACTGATGGCATATGCTAAGGCAAACGGTATTCCCGTTACTTCCACCAAAGAAAAACCCTATAGCTGCGACCGCAACCTTTTGCATCTCAGCTTTGAGGGTGGCGAGCTTGAATTTCCCGAACAAGAAGCCGGTGCCGGAACATATTTACTTGTAAAACCGCTTGAACAAACTCCAAACGAGCCGCAAACAATCACCATTGATTTTGACGGTGGCGACCCCGTTGCCCTAAACGGCAAACAGCTTTCACCGGCAACGCTTATGCATGAACTTAACTTGCTTGGCGGCAAACACGGTATCGGCAGGGTCGATATGGTAGAAAACCGTTTTGTAGGCATGAAATCTCGCGGCATTTACGAAACACCGGGCGGAACGATTTTGTACCACGCCCATCGGGACTTGGAGGGACTTTGCCTCGACAGAGAACTATTAAATCTCAGAGACTCACTCATTCCCCGCTACGCCGCCGCCGTCTATAACGGCTTTTGGTTTTCCCCAGAACGCCAAGCCTTGCAGGCATTTATGGACAAATCCCAAGAGCGGGTTTGTGGCACTGTTCGCCTACGCCTTTTTAAAGGCAGCGTTCAAATACTTTCCAGAACTTCACCCTGTTCGCTTTACAATCCGAAGCTGGCGACTTTTGAAGCAGAAGATATTTACAACCAAGCCGACGCAGCCGGTTTTATCCGTCTGCAAGGTTTGCGGCTAATGAGTTTTTACGGCGTAAAAAATAAATAATATGAAAAAAAATCAAAATATGTGGGGCGGTCGTTTTGCACAAAAAACAGCAAACCTCACCAAAGAATATACAGCATCGATAGATGTTGACCGCAAGCTTGCCAAGCAAGACATTTTGGGTTCAAAGGCTCACGCGGCAATGCTTTTTACGCAAGGGATTTTGACGCAGGAAGAAAAAGAGCAAATCTGCGACGGACTAAGTAAAATTTCCCAAGAAATCGAAGAAAAAACTTTTGTGTGGCGTGCCGATTTGGAAGATGTGCATATGAATATCGAAAATCGCCTCACCGAACTCATCGGCAAAACGGGGCAAAAACTGCACACGGGTCGCAGCCGAAACGACCAAGTTGCCCTTGATTTTCGCCTGCTTGTTTCGCACTCGCTAAGCGAATGGAAACAGCTTTTTAAAGAACTTATCACTTCGCTAGTGAGCGTAGCGAGCGAGCAACAAGACACGCTTTTGCCCGGCTGCACGCATCTACAACCGGCACAACCCATAAGCCTTGCCCAGCATCTTCTTGCCTATGCCCAGATGTTTCGCCGAGATTTTGACCGCACGCAAGATGCCCTCAAACGAGTCGAAGTTTCACCGCTCGGAGCGGCGGCTCTTGCCGGAACAACCTATCCGCTGCGTCCCGAAATGGTAGCAGAAGCTGTCGGATTTGGCAGTATTTTTGCAAACAGTATGGACGCTGTTTCCGATCGGGATTTTGTACTCGAAGCGCTTTTTATCGCCTCTACGGCAATGATGCACTTAAGTCGACTATGCGAAGAAATCATTCTTTGGGCAAATCCGAATTTCGGTTTTATCCGCCTGCCGGACGAATTTTCTACCGGTTCTTCCATTATGCCGCAGAAAAAAAATCCCGATGTTGCCGAGTTGATGCGTGGAAAAACAGGACGGGTTTATGGAGCATTGACGACACTTTTGACAATTATGAAGGGGCTTCCGCTTGCGTACAATCGGGATATGCAAGAAGACAAAGAGCCGTTTTTGGATACCGACCGCACGCTTTGTATGTCTTTGACAATTATGGCTCAAATGCTCAGAAAAATCGAATTTTGCAAAGAAGCGATGCAACGCACGCTCAAAAAAGGATTTTTAAATGCAACCGAGCTTGCAGATTATTTGGTCGGCAAAGGTATTCCCTTTCGCGAGGCTCACCGCATAACAGGACAAGCTGTTGCAGGAGCGGAGCAACAAGGCTGCGGACTGGAAGATTTGCCGCTTGCAATGCTGCAAACTTTTTCGGATAAAATTGACAACGATGTTTACGCCGTACTTGACTATAAAGCCGCAGTTTCAAGACGCAGGACAAGCGGTGGAACAGGAGAAAAATCCGTACAGGCACAGATTGCGGATTTAGAAAAATTTTTAGGGGGAAAACAGGCATAAAAAAATAAAATGGCGGAAGCGTATAGGAGTCGAACCTACCAACGACCGTAAAGCCGTCCACTGAATTTGAAGTCCAGGCGTTACACCGGTAACGAAACGCTTCCGAAGAAATGGGACTGTATGCGGTTTTCCTTTAAAAGGCAATAAAAACAACATAAAGACCTTGCTTTTTGTCAATACCGACTTATTAAAGAGCTTTGCTTTATGATTTGATCGAAAGGCAAAACGCTTTTCGATGTATACAAAAAATACTTGGTGATTTTCACCGCATTCATAGGAGAGTTTTCTTTGAGTAATTTTTCCAAAAACCTCATGTTATGGGCAGTTATTTCTCTGGTTATGGTCGTACTGTTCAATCTTTTTAATCAGCCGCAGGGCGGTCAGTTCAAAATGAGCTACAGCCTCTTTTTAAACAGGGTGGAACAGGGACAAATCGCATCGGTCAAAATTCAGGGGAAAAAACTGACAGGACTGACATACAAAGTGCAGGTTACCGCAGAGCCGGAAGAAGAAGCTCCGTGGTATATTTCTGTTTTTGTTTCTTGGTTCCCGATGTTGCTGCTTATCGGCGTATGGATATTTTTTATGCGGCAAATGCAGGGAGGCGGCGGAAAAGCAATGTCTTTCGGGCGTTCAAGAGCGCGTATGCTTTCTGAAGAAGCGACCAAAGTAACTTTTGCCGATGTAGCAGGCGTAGACGAAGCCAAAGAAGAACTGCAAGAAGTCGTTGATTTTTTAAGCAATCCGCAAAAATTTACCCGCCTTGGCGGTCGTATCCCCAAAGGAGTTTTGCTTATCGGTTCACCGGGAACGGGAAAAACCTTGCTCGCCCGTGCAGTTGCCGGAGAAGCAGGCGTACCGTTTTTTTCCATTTCCGGCTCGGATTTTGTTGAAATGTTTGTCGGTGTCGGTGCGGCTCGTGTACGGGATTTATTTATACAGGGAAAACGCAACGCTCCGTGTTTGATTTTTATTGACGAAATTGATGCCGTGGGTCGCCAACGCGGAGCAGGACTTGGCGGCGGACACGACGAACGCGAACAAACCCTCAACGCCTCGACCCTGCCCTTTTGCGTCCGGGTCGGTTCGACAGACAGGTTGTTGTTCCCAACCCCGACCTTGGCGGTCGCAAACGGATTTTGGCGGTGCATACTCGCAAAACGCCGCTTTCAGAAGATGTTGATTTGGATATTTTGGCTCGCGGAACTCCGGGTTTTTCGGGAGCGGATTTGGAAAACCTGGTCAACGAAGCGGCTTTGCACGCAGCCAGCCACGAACAGGAAAGCGTTACAATGGCAAATTTTGAAGAAGCCAAAGACAAGGTTTTGATGGGCAAAGAACGCCGCAGTATGATTTTAAGCGAAGAAGAAAAGAAAACCACCGCCTATCACGAAGGCGGACACGCTCTGGTCGCCAAGCTGCTTCCCGGCTCTGACCCGGTACACAAGGTTACCATTATTCCCCGCGGTCGGGCTTTAGGCGTAACCATGCAGTTGCCGACAGACGACAGGCATTCATACAACAAAACATTTCTGGAAAACAATCTGGCAATTTTGTTTGCCGGTCGGGTCGCCGAAGAAATGATTTTTAACCAAATCACAACAGGTGCCGGCAACGATATTGAACGAGCAACCAAAACTGCCAAGAAGATGGTTTGTGAATGGGGAATGAGCGAGGCTTTGGGACCTATCAATTTTGCCGAAGCAGGCGAAGTTTTTCTCGGTCGAGATATGACCCGACACAACGACTACAGCGAAGAAACAGCAAGACTAATTGATAGCGAAGTACGGCGGATTTTAAATGAAAGTTACGAGCTTTCCAAAAAACTGCTGCAAGAAAATATCGAACCTCTGCACCGCATTGCAGCCGCTCTCTTGGAGCGGGAAACAATCAGCGGCGAAGAAGTCGATTTGCTGATTGAAGGCAAGGAATTGCCTCCACAAGAAGAAAAACCGCAAAAAGCACAAGAACAAAAAGAAAACGACCAAGACGACAAAGACGAGTTCACCTTGGAATCAAAAGATGAATAATGTGCAAAACTGGCATATAAAAGGGGGCGAAAGCATACAACTTGCCCCCTTTTTTCTTGTCGGCATTTTAAATATTACGCCGGATTCCTTTTATGACGGCGACAAATATCTCCAATCTGAACAGACGATAGAACACGCACACAAGCTCAAAGATGACGGGGCAAATATGCTCGACATCGGAGCAGAAAGTTCCCGTCCCGGCTCAGAGCCGATTTCCGCCCAAGACGAACTACAGCGTCTGACGCCGATTTTCAAACACCTGCAAGAAAAGCCGCTTGGCATACCGATAAGCGTTGACACCTACCGAGCAAGCACCGCCGCTTATTGCCTCGAAAACGGGGCAAGCGTCATCAACGACATTTCCGCTTGCAGAGTTGACCCCAATCTCGTCCAAGTCCTTGTAGATTACAAACCCGGCTATGTTTTGATGCACGCCCAAGGCGACCCCAAAACAATGCAAAACGACCCGAAATATAACGATGTCGTTGAAGAGGTCTATTCTTTTTTGGAAGAAAAAATGGGAATGCTCGTACGAGCAGGTTTGCCGGAAGAAAATATTGTTCTTGACCCCGGCATCGGATTTGGCAAAACGCTTGAACACAATCTTTTATTGCTGCGAAACATCAAAAAATTCTCCCGTCTGGGACGCCCCGTTTATATGGGACTTTCCAACAAATCACTGTGGTCAAAATTACTTCAAGTCGATTTGCACGGACGAGAAGCAGCAACGCTTGCGGCAACCGTTTGGCTGGCGGAACACGGCGTTTTTATTCACCGCCTGCACCAAATCAAGCCTGCCAAAGAAGCCCTTACCGTCTTGCAGGCTCTCAATCGACAATACAAGGAACTGTTATGAACACTTTTTTCGGCACTGACGGCTTACGCGGACAGGTTAATATTTTCCCCATGCAACCAGATGTCGTTTTGCGGCTCGGTTTAGCGGCAGGAGAATATTTTCGGGACGAAAACCGACATAATCGAGTTGTCATCGGTAAAGATACCCGACTTTCGGGCTATGTTTTTGAATCCGCTCTGCAAGCCGGTTTTTGTGCAGCAGGCATGGATGTGTATTCGGTCGGACCGATGCCCACTCCGGCAATCGCCTTTTTAACTCGAGACATGCGTGCCGATTTGGGCGTTGTCATCTCGGCTTCGCACAATCCGTTTATAGATAACGGCATTAAATTTTTTGACCGTAATGGTTTTAAACTCGCCGACGAGGCAGAAGAAGCCATAGCAAATATGGTTCTTAATCCCGACCAACAATGGCAACACCCGGCACCTGAAAAAATAGGTCGGGCATTTAAAATAGACGACAGCCTTGGTCGCTACATCGTTTATCTCAAACATTCCTTTCCTGTCGGGCAAACACTTGAAGGGCTGCAAATTGTTCTTGATTGTGCCAACGGTGCTGCCTACAAAGCTGCTCCGCTCGTTTTTACCGAACTCGGGGCGAATGTTGTACCGCTCAATATCGTTCCCAACGGTCTTAATATCAACAAACATTCCGGTTCGCTCTATCCCGAAATTGCAGCCGCCAAAGTCGTGGAAACCGGCTCTGATATCGGGATTTCGCTGGACGGCGATGCCGACAGAGTGATTTTGGTCGATGAAAAAGGGCATATTCTCGACGGCGACCAAATTCTGGCAATCTGTGCCTTGGATATGATAGAACGCAACACCCTGCCCGACCGCCGACTTATCGCTACGGTTATGAGCAATATGGCTCTTGAAATTTTTATGAAAGAACACGGCGGCGAGCTTATCCGCACCGATGTCGGCGACCGCAATGTTATGGCACATATGCGACGGACTGCTAGCGGCTCTGAGGGTTTTGCGAATTATGCGGGAAAAAAACTGCCCGCTTTCTCAACTCGGCGGTCTTCTTACGCCTTTTCCGCAAAAGCTGACCAATGTTCATGTACGACGAAAACTGCCCTTTTCCGAAGTTCCCGGCGTGCAAAAAGCCCTCAACGATGCCGAAAAACAACTACACGGAAACGGCAGAGTTTTGCTGCGGTATTCAGGAACAGAACCCGTTGTCAGAGTCATGGTTGAAGCACAAGACCAAAATCTTGTTGAAAGATTAACGCAAAACTTAGTGGAAGTTCTGGCTGAACATATGAGCTAAATACAAGTTTACTATACAAAAACAAAAATCCCACGTGTTTTTCAGAGCGGGATTTTTTTATAAGTAAAGTAATTTAAAAAAACTATAAATTTCTTTACATTTTTCCAAAAGAATTATGAAACGCGGCTATTGCGATTACTCTTTTTGTCATTCTCGAATGCGTTGAATATATGTCATGAATAAATCCCATTAAAGCGGGAATATTTTGCTCTTGAGCCATAAATTCATCGATATTCGTATCGTTTGCCAAGGATTCACTTCCCAAAGCAAGAGATACAAGAGCTTTTTGAGTTGCAGATAAATCTTGCGTCAAAGCGTAGGCAATTCTATCCGCAGTTAATTCACATGCCCGACTATACGCAGCTCCCAAAAACGGAACAATATAAGCCGGCTTTAACAGCAGGTTCTTAAAAAGACTTGTATGCCCTGCTGCGTGATGTCCAAGTTCATGACCGATTATCGCAGCCAGCTCGTTCATTTTGTCTCTTTTAAGACTTAAATCAACAAGATTAGACATCAATATAATATATTTTCCCGAAAGAAATTTTACGGCAAAAGCGTTCATCACACCGCTTCCGTTATAGATAAAAATATCGGGAATTTCTGTAAGATT
>PDWJ01002457.1_pt1 | contig 19738 bp, 18 predicted proteins | sample 1430881 | NCBI WGS metagenome assembly PDWJ01 (sample SAMN01162460, study PRJNA174530) | Oral metagenome, whole genome shotgun sequencing project. | biome: Marine environment; feature: Marine mammal; material: Swab sample of the gingival sulcus; isolation source: swab sample of gingival sulcus...
CATTCATGTGATCTTCATTCCCGACAACACCAAGGGTTGCGGAACATTTTTTGAAAACCATCCTCATTTCTCCTGAGGGAAGCTTCAAAGTAACATAGTCACCCTCTTTAGCTACGACTGATGCACCAAGACCTGCCGCCCTGACCATCTGTCCGCCGCGCCCAAGCTCCAGCTCAACATTATGAACAGTATGTCCAAGAGGAACATTCTCTAAAGGAAGAGTATTTCCTGTTTCAATCGGAGCATCAGGGCCGCTTATAACCACAGCACCTACTGTCAGACCCTTGGGGGCAAGAATGTAGCGTTTCTCACCGTCGGCATAAACAACAAGAGCTATATTTGCAGTCCTGTTAGGATCATACTCAATTGTAGCAACCTTGCCGGGAATACCAACCTTGTCTCTCTTAAAATCAACAACACGGTACTTACGTTTATGTCCGCCGCCGCGCCTTCTTACAGCAATTCTTCCGCCCGCCCCACGGCCGGCCTTCTTGGAAGATCCTGTTGTAAGAGACTTTTCAGATGTTGAAGTTGTAATCTCATCAAATGTAAGTCCGGTTTTATACCTGAGACTCGGTGTTCTAGGATTATATTTCTTAATTCCCACTTCAGCCCCCTAACCTACACGCCGTCTACCTGGTCGATTTTATCGCCGGGCTTCAACGTGATAATTGCTTTCTTCCAGGGAGTTGTGCTGCCGTACCGCATACCGGATTTAGTCCTCGCCATTCTCGGCTTGGACTTAACATTTACAATATTGCATGCTACAGGCTGAACATTAAAGAGTTCTTTTACTGCTCCCATTACCTGAATCTTATTAGCACGGGGATCAACCTTGAAGACGTACTTTCTGTTTTCTCCCTCACGCATTACATTGGTTTTCTCAGTAAGGACAGGTTCAATTAGTAATTTCATTGCATCCATAATTATTTTGCCTCTCCCTTGCTGTAGAAATCATTAAGATTTCCAACTGCTGTTTCTAAAAGAACGATCTTCTTTCCGTAAAAAAGATCATGTGCGTTAAGCCTGTTGTAAGACAGTATACTCAAGCCCGGAATATTGCGTCCGGCTCTTCTAACCATCTCGTCATCATCCTTAAGAACAACAACGGCTCTTCCTTCTACTGATAAACTCTTTAGAATCTGCACAAGCTCTTTGGTTTTACCTGATTCAATACTGAAATCTTCAACAACAACAATTGATTCATTCTGGGCTTTAAGACTCAAAATGGACTTCATTGCCGCACGTTTCATTTTTTTAGGCATTGTATAAGAGTAATCCCGAGGCTTGGGACCGAAAACAGTTCCACCGCCAACCCATACAGGTGATTTCTTTGAACCGGATCTTGCATGCCCGGTCCCCTTCTGGCTCCACGGTTTTGCTCCGCTTCCCCTGACCTCAGACCTTGTCTTTGTACAGGCAGTTCCGACTCTCCGGTTGGCAAGCTCATTCCTTATTGCATAATAGATTGAACCTTCACTAACCTCTCTGCCGAATACTTCATCACTCAGAGTTATATCTTTTATCTCTTCGCCTTTTATCGAAAAGACCTTTGCTTTCATATTCTCACCCTTTACTATTTCTTCTTGGCGCGTCTTACAAGAACAACACTGTCGCGTGCACCCGGCACCGCGCCCTTAACAAGAATAATCTGCTTTTCTGCATCAACCCTGACAATCTTCAGGTTCTGCACCGTTTTTCTTTCGCCACCCATTCTTCCGGGCATCTTTGTTCCTTTGATAACCCTTGACGGATAGGCAGCCATACCAGTTGAACCATTGGCTCTGTGGAACTTTGAACCATGAGTCTTACGTCCACCGCCGAATCCATGGCGTTTCATAACACCCTGGTAACCTTTTCCCTTTGTAGTACCTATTACGTCTACAAATTTAAGCTCTTCAAAAAGCTCAACCCCATATTTTGTACCAATTTCCGCATCAAGATCAAAATCTCTCATCTCATACAGAAACTGCTTTGGTTCTATTCCTTCAGGAAACTGTCCGCCGTAGGGCTTTGTCACCCTCTTTGCTTTTTTATCTACAGTTCCCAATACACAGGCTTCGTATCCGTCTTTTTCAACGCTACGGGTTCCTACTACAACATTATCCTCAAACTTAATTACTGTAACAGGGGTCATTTCTCCCTGTTCATCATAAACCTGTGTCATTCCGACTTTCTTGCCGATTAGCCCTAACATCGTATACCTCAAATAAAAACTAAAATTTCCGTTACTGCTTAATCTCTACATCAACGCCAGCGGGAAGCTCTAATGTCATTAAAGCGTCCATGACTTTTGAAGTAGGGTCTAAAATGTCAATCAGTCTCTTGTGTGTTCTCATCTCAAACTGTTCTCTGGACTTCTTGTTAACATGAGGAGACCGCAGAACAGTATACTTATTAATCCGGGTAGGCAGGGGTATGGGACCGGCAACCTTGGCGCCAGCCTTACCAACTGTCTGAACAATTGACTTTGCACTCTGATCAACAAGTTCTACATCAAAACCTCTTAACCTTACACGGATCCTATCATTATTGGCCATTATTCCTCCTGACAAATAAAGCCCCGGCCGTCAAAGCCGGGACCAATGCCTTCTCATTACTCTATTATTTCAGACACCTGACCAGAGGCAACTGTTCTACCACCCTCACGGATAGCAAATCTGAGACCCAGATCCATAGCAATCGGGTGAATAAGTTCAACCTCAAGCTCAACGTGGTCGCCGGGCATAACCATCTGCTTGTCAGCAGGAAGATTAACTGTACCTGTAATATCAGTAGTTCTGAAGTAAAACTGTGGCCGGTAACCGCTGAAGAACGGTGAGTGTCTACCACCCTCTTCTTTACTGAGTACATAGGTTGTACCCTTAAACTTCATGTGAGGATGAATTGAACCCGGTTTAGCAAGAACCTGTCCACGCTCAACATCTTTCTTGTCAGTTCCTCTGAGAAGGGCACCGATATTATCACCAGCCTGACCTTCATCAAGAAGCTTGTTAAACATTTCAACACCGGTACAGGTAGTTTTAGCAGTTTCTTTAATACCAACGATTTCGATCTCATCACCAACATGGATAACACCACGTTCAACACGGCCTGTTACAACAGTACCACGGCCCTGAATTGAGAAAATATCCTCGATAGGCATAAGGAAGGGCTTATCTACATCACGCTCCGGAACAGGGAAGTATGAATCCATTGCATCAAGAAGTTCCTGGATACATGCTGTCTTTTCAGCATCATCAGGATTACTCATGGCTTCAAAAGCAGAGCCCTTAATAATAGGACAATCTGAGGGGAAGTCATAAGACTCAAGAAGTTCCTGAACCTCAACCTCAACGAGCTCAACAAGCTCAGGATCAGCAAGATCCATCTTGTTAAGGAAAACAATAAGCTTGGGAACGCCAACCTGTCTTGCAAGAAGGATGTGTTCTCTTGTCTGCGGCTCAGGTCCTGAGTCAGCTGCAACCAGAATGATTGCGCCGTCCATCTGAGCAGCTCCGGTAATCATGTTCTTAATGTAGTCGGCGTGACCCGGGCAGTCAACGTGAGCATAGTGACGTTTATCTGTTTCATACTCAATATGACGGGTATTAATGGTTATACCTCTTGCCTTTTCTTCCGGTGCATTATCGATATCATCGTAATTCATCACCTTTCCACCCTGCTTTGCTGAGCAGAACATGGAAATAGCAGCAGTAAGAGTAGTCTTACCATGGTCAACGTGTCCGATTGTACCTACGTTAACATGATCCTTCGTTCTTTCAAACTTTTCTTTAGCCATTTATTCCTCCTTACTACGATCCTAATGGCTCAAAATTGTACGACAAGAGTGCAACCCGGAAGGCAAACTGCCTAAAAAGCTGCTTTTCAAATTGTCTACAATATACTTAGTAAATTTCAGGATAACCCTGTAATATTCGCCGAACGTCGCCTGTATAACTGAATGTGAGAAGATAGTAATGCTTTAGGCTATAAGTAAAATACCAACAGCAAAGAACAGAACCACCTTATCACCCTATTGACAGCTCAAAAGGACGATTGGTTTGGCAAATGCCGGGCTGATCTATTTATCAACCCTATAAAAACGCACTATAATTAATATAGTCTTTTAAGTCAAGCAGATTACCCCTTAACAAGGGGTAAATCATGCGATTCTACCACCTATAGTGTGCAAAGGCCTTATTTGCCTCAGCCATTCTATGGGTATCTTCTTTCTTTTTGAAAGCAGTACCGGTATTATTGAATGCATCAAGCAGCTCTTCACTGAGAGCCTTGCTCATTGCGCGGCCGCTTCTGCCTCTTGCAGCTGTAATTACCCAGCGCATTGCAAGTGCTTCACGCCTGCTTTCCCTGATTTCAACCGGAACCTGATAGGTTGAACCGCCCACACGGCGGGACTTAACCTCAACCATCGGCTTAACATTTTCAAGCGCCTTAAGAAATACATCAAGCGGGTTTTCTCCGGTTTTTTCTTTAATAAGATCAAAAGCTCCGTACATGATCTTTGTTGCTGTTGTTTTTTTACCATCAAGCATCATTCTTGAAATAAATTTTGAAACAACAGTGCTGTTATATGCAGAATCCGGCAGGATCGGTCTTACCGGCGCAGATCTTTTTCTAGACATACAATCCCCCTACGCCTTTGGTCTCTTGGTACCGTATTTGGAACGGCCCTGCTTGCGGTCATCTACGCCAAGAGTATCCTTGGCTCCTCTAACAATATGATAACGTACACCAGGAAGGTCTTTAACCCTTCCACCGCGTAAAAGAACAACTGAGTGCTCCTGAAGGTTGTGACCAACGCCGGGGATATAGGCTGTAACCTCTATTCCGTTGGTAAGTCTTACTCTGGCAACCTTGCGCAAAGCCGAATTAGGCTTTTTAGGAGTAACAGTCATTACACGGGTACATACCCCTCTCTTCTGGGGACAGGCATCAAGAGCAGGTGCTGTTGTCTTCTTTTTAACCTGCTTTCTGCCCTTTCTTACAAGTTGATTTATTGTAGGCATTTACGTGTAATACTCCCTAATACCAATAGTATTTTGTGGACTTGACTCTAACAGTCAGTATGAAAAATGTCAAGACCGTTCATCTCCGGGCCAAAACCGGGATACCGGTTTAAACCCGCAGGAATCAATCCTGCAGGAATTCAGCATGAAACCGGCAGCAATCAAAAAGCGGCTTTAAAAACAAAAAACCGCTCTCAATATAGAGCATCTCAAAATTTACTTAATTTTGAGACACCCTCAATATATAATTTCATTCTTCAAAAACTTCACTTTCAGCGTCTTCGTCATCATCAGACAAAGGCTCTGTAAATATTCCAGCCTCAGAGAGGGCCTGCTCTATACCTGTTCCGGCAAATGAGAGCTTACTCTCTTCTTCATTTCCAGCAGCCTTCTCAGCCGCTTCTTCCGCAGCCTCTTCGGCGGCTTTTTCAGCCTTTCTTATTTCAAGAATCTTCTTTATTGACGCGTCAAGATCTTCACTTGTATCATCATAGAGCCTTACATTCTTATAGCCCCTCATTCCGGTACCTGCCGGAATAGGATGACCGATAACAACATTCTCTTTAAGACCGCGCAGGTTATCAACACTTCCGGCTATAGCAGCATTTGTCAGAACCTTTGTGGTTTCCTGAAAGGATGCCGCAGAAAGGAATGAATCAATATTAAGTGAGGCCCTTGTTATACCGAGAAGAAGCGGTCTTGCGACTGCCGGCTCACCGCCCTCACGGATAACCTTCTTGTTCTCAGCATGGAATTTATACTTATCAACCTGCTGCCCATAGATGAAGTTTGTATCACCTACCTGGCGGATCTCAACCTTCCTCATCATTTGGCGGACAATAACACCGATATGCTTGTCATTTATAACAACCCCCTGCATTCGGTAGACCTCCTGAACCTCGTCTACAAGATAGGACTGAAGCTCATTCTCACCAAGGATGTCAAGAATATCATGAGGATCAACAGCTCCGTCACAAAGGAGCTCTCCTGCCTCAACGAGGTCTCCGTCACGGACAAGCAGGTGCTTACCCATCGGAACCATATGCTTGTAAACAACAGCATCCTTTCCGTCAACCTCGGAGAAAGCATCCTGTATTTCAACCTGACGCTTACCCTTAACTATACCCTTCAACTGAATAGTGCCGCTTATCTTTGCAAGCACAGTAGGATTCTTCGGTTTTCTGGCCTCGAAAAGCTCGCCAACCCTTGGAAGACCTCCTGTTATATCCCTGGTTTTTACGGATTCTTTAAGCAGTTTAGCAAGAGTTTTACCTACACTAACCTTCTCACCGTCTTCAACATTGAGGTATGCGTTACCGGGCAGGTAGTATGATGCAAGCTCATTTTCCTGATCATCTACAACAAGGAGCATTGGCTGAAGTGTTTCAAGTGAATGCTCAACGATCTTCTTATCGTAATTACCCGTATCCTCATTAATCTCTTCTTTTAATGTAGCCCCCGGAATTATATCCTTATACTTTATAGTTCCCTCAACCTCTGCAATGATAGGTTCAGAGAAGGGGTCAAATACCGATATCGACTCTTCGGCCGGAACAACGGTTCCAACCCCGACCATAAGCTTTGCGCCGGTTCTGATATCTATCTTCTGATCCTGAGCAACAAGTACAACCTCATCATCAAGAACAGCAACAAAACCGATCTCTTCAGCCTTAAGAACCTCGGACCCCTTCTCTACGACAGGATCCCCCGGAACAACCTTAACACCATCCTCTACAACAACAGAACATCCCTTTTCTTTTGGAATTCTCTGAAGCACCTTGGCAAGGATTACATTACCCTTGCGTGTATAGAGAACATCTCCATTTTCAAGGGTAACGGTAGTTCCGTTGACCTCTTTAATAAGAACAGGATAATGAAGATATGTTCTATTCTCTTCACTGACCTTTGTCGCAGCGCCTCCGATATGAAAGGTTCTCATGGTAAGCTGGGTTCCCGGCTGACCAATTGACTGCGCGGCAATAATTCCAACGGCCTCGCCTATCTCAACCGTCTTATTATTAGCAAGGTTACGTCCATAACATTTACGGCATACACCATGCTCAGCCTCACAGGTTAAAACAGTCCTGATTCTGACCGATTCGACACCGGCCTTTTCAATAGCAAGGGCAATATCGTCAGTAATTTCCTCATTAACATCAACCATTATCTCGCCGGTAATAGGATGCTTAACCCTTTCAAGGGTAAACAGGCCCTGAATACGGTCAGAGAGGGATTCTACAACCTCTTCACCGTCTTTTATCGCGCGGATCTCAATACCATTAATGGTTCCGCAGTCATCTTCATTGATAACTACATCCTGAGCAATATCAACGAGTCTTCGGGTAAGATATCCTGCATCAGCTGTCTTAAGAGCGGTATCGGCAAGACCCTTTCGGGCTCCGTTGGTAGATATGAAGAATTCTATAATTGAAAGACCTTCTTTAAAGTTGGAGCGGATCGGAAGCTCAATAATATCACCTGAGGGCTTTGCCATAAGACCACGCATACCCGCAAGCTGCCTAATCTGGGTCCGGCTTCCACGGGCACCTGAGTCAGCCATCATATAAACAGGGTTAAAACCTTCACGATCCTCTTTCAGGGTTTTCATCAGTACATTGGTGAGATCCTCATTGGTCTTTGACCAAACCTCAACAACCCTGTTATAACGCTCCTCAGAGGTAATATGTCCCTGGAGATACTGTTCCTGAATAACGGAAACCTCAGAGTTGGCCTCTTCAATCATCTCTTTCTTTTCACCGGGGATAACAATATCCTGCATACTTATGGTTGCACCGAATACGGTCGCATATTTGAAACCCGTATCCTTTACGGCATCAAGCATTTTAACGGTTATAGCCGGGCCATATTTCTTGATAGAGTCCGCGATAAGGCTCCTGAGTTCTTTATCACCGAGAGACCAGTTAACATAATCAACCTCAGGCGGCATCGCGTTATTAAAAATAATACGTCCGGCAGTGGTTTCAATATACTCCCCATTGATTTTAACCTTACAGAGAGCCTGATAATCTACCGCGCCGGCTTCAAGAGCAAGGATAATCTCATTTCCTGAGCCGAACCACTTGCCCTCGCCGTGGGCGCCGGGGCGTGAACGTGTAAGATAGTTTATACCAAGAACCATATCCTGAGACGGAAACACGACAGGGCTTCCGCTTGCCGGGTTAAGAAGGTTATTAACCGAAAGCATCAGTGTCCAGCACTCGATCTGTGCCGCCTGAGTAAGCGGAACATGAACGGCCATCTGGTCACCGTCAAAGTCGGCATTATACGCGTGACATACGAGCGGATGAAGCTTTATAGCCTTTCCCTGAACAAGTACGGGCTCAAAGGCCTGAATACCGAGGCGGTGAAGTGTGGGCGCACGGTTAAGCATAACCGGATGCTCACGCACAACCTCATCAAGAACAGCCCAAACCTCGGCGGTTTCCTGCTCAACAAGATTCTTTGCCTTCTTTATATTGTAAACGACGTCTTTTTCGACGAGTTTTTTCATTATAAAGGGTTTATACAGCTCAAGAGCCATCTTTGTCGGAAGGCCGCATTGATGCATCCTGAGATCAGGGCCTACAACAATTACCGAACGTCCCGAATAGTCTACACGCTTACCAAGCAGGTTCTGCCTGAAACGGCCCTGCTTTCCTTTAAGGAAATCCGAAAGAGACTTAAGCGGCCGGTTTGAAGCGCCCTTCACAACCCTCTTCTTCTTTGAGTTATCAAACAGAGCATCAACCGCTTCCTGAAGCATCCTCTTTTCATTTCTGATAATGATGTCAGGAGCGTTAAGAGTCATAAGCCTCTTTAGACGGTTATTTCTGTTTATTACACGGCGGTATAGATCATTAAGATCTGATGTAGCAAAGCGTCCTCCGTCAAGCTGAACCATCGGACGCAGCTCAGGAGGAATAACCGGAATAACATCAAGAATCATCCACTCCGGCTTGTTCTTTGAATCCCTGAAGTTTTCAACAATCTCAATCCGCTTAAGAAGCCTCTTGTCGGCCTTTGCGCCTTTCTCAACCATCTTGGCGCGAAGCTCAACAGAGAGTACATCAAGATCAATCCCCTCCAGCAGGGTTCTGATCGCCTCCGCGCCGATACCGGCGGAGAAGCTCATACCATAGCGCTCACGGGCGGTGTTGTATTCTTCTTCAGTAAGAAGATCCATCTTCTTAAGATCAGTATCTCCGGCATCAATGACTATGTATTTTTCATAATAAAGGATGGATCTGAGTGAGGCTACTGTCAGATCAAGCAGAAGTCCCATTCTTGAAGGAACAGAACGGTAATACCATATATGTGAAACAGGCGAGGCAAGCTCAATATGCCCCATGCGCTCTCTTCTAACCTTAAAGTGGGTAACCTCTACACCGCATCGGTCACAGATAACACCCTTATAACGGATAGACTTAAACTTACCGCAGTAACACTCCCATTCTTTTGTGGTTCCAAAGATCCTCTCACAGAACAAACCGTCCTTTTCCGGGCGGAGGGTTCGATAATTGATAGTCTCGGGTTTTTTAACCTCGCCGTAAGACCACGCCCGAATCTGTTCGGGAGAGGCCAGCATTATCTGTATATGATCAAAATCCTGTATTTCTCTCATCAATATCTCCTTAGAACTGGCTTCCCTGACGGGTAATCAGCTCTTCGTCCCTTTCGGTAAGCGGGACCCTCTTGCCCTTCGAATCAAAAATCGAAAGATCAAGTGCAAGACCTCTCAACTCCTGTACAAGAACATTAAATGATTCAGGCACACCTGCGCTTGAGGCCGGTTCACCCTTAACTATGCTTTCATAGATCTTTGCACGGCCGGCCATATCGTCCGACTTTATGGTAAGCAGTTCCTGAAGGGTATTTGCTGCACCATAGGCTTCAAGTGCCCAAACCTCCATCTCTCCAAGACGCTGACCGCCGAACTGAGCCTTACCACCCAGAGGCTGCTGGGTAACAAGTGAGTATGGGCCGGTAGAACGTGCATGCATCTTGTCGTCAACAAGATGGTGCAGTTTAAGCATATATACCATTCCGCAGAAAACCTCATTCTCAAACGGAATACCTGTACGGCCGTCACGGAGCACAGTCTTGGAGCTCACAGGAAGACCGGCATCCTTAAGCTTCTGCTCTATCTGCTCATTTGATGCAGACTGAAAAACAGGGGTAGAATACCATTCTCCCAATTTAGCTCCGGCCCAGCCGAGTTCTGTCTCAAGTATCTGCCCAAGGTTCATTCGTGAAGGAACACCAAGCGGATTAAGACAGATATCAAGCGGGGTACCGTCTTCCATATACGGCATATCCTCTTCGGGAAGAACCCTCGCTACAACACCCTTATTACCGTGGCGTCCGGCCATCTTATCACCCTCACGCAGCTTGCGCTTTGTGGCGATAAGAACCTTAACAACCTCGTCAACACCGGGTGCCAAATCATCACCCTCTGAACGCTTAAGGCGCTGAACATCAATAACCGTGCCCTCAACACCGTGAGGCAGTCTAAGTGATGTATCACGAACCTCTTTAGCCTTTTCACCGAAGATTGAATTAAGAAGCTTAAACTCTGGTGTAGTCTCGGTTTCAGACTTGGGAGTAACCTTTCCTACAAGGATATAGCTTGAGCCGACCTTTGCGCCTACACGTATAATACCCTCTTCATCAAGCTGATCGAGGGCCTTTTCATTTACGTTAGGTATATCACGTGTCAGCTTTTCAGGGCCAAGCTTGGTCTCGCGTACATCAATGCTGAACTCTTTAATATGGATAGAGGTAAATATATCCTCTTTTACAACCTTTTCAGAGATAAGGATGGCATCCTCATAGTTATAACCGTTCCAGGGAACAAAACCCAGGAGGACATTTCTTCCAAGGGCAAGCTCACCCTGGCATGTTGCAGGTCCGTCGGCGAGAACAGTACCGGCCTCAACCCTCTGACCAAGCTTTACAAGCGGGCGCTGATTGAAGCAGGTATCCTGGTTTGTCCGCTGATACTTCAGCATTGTATATTCATCAACCTCATTATTTGAGGCGGCATCATCGGGCTTAACAATAACCTTCTGAGATGTTACATAAATCACCTCACCGGCACGTCTGGCCTTTGCGAGAACACCTGAGTCATAGGCTGTCTTAGCCTCCATACCTGTACCAACAATGGGAGGTTCAGGAAAAACAAGAGGAACAGCCTGACGCTGCATGTTTGAACCCATCAACGCACGGTTAGCATCATCATGCTCGAGAAACGGAATCAGTGATGTAGCAACCGAGATTACCTGCTTGGGAGAAACATCCATATACTGAATATCCTTAGGCTCTTTTGCAACATAGTCCCCGGCCTTTCTTACCGAAACAACGGAGTCTCTAAAATTACCCTTTGAATCTATATGGGCATTACCCTGGGCGACGTAGTATTTTTCTTCGTCCATTGCCGAAAGATATTCAACCTCTGAAGTAGCCTTTCCATTAACGACCTTTCTGTAGGGTGTCTCAAGAAATCCATAATCATTAACCCTTGTATAGTTTGCAAGAGAAACAATAAGACCGATATTCGGACCTTCGGGAGTCTCAATAGGACACATCCTGCCATAATGGGTATAGTGAACATCTCTTACCTCAAAACCCGCACGATCCCTTGAAAGACCGCCGGGACCGAGGGCATTAAGACGGCGCTTATGGGTAAGCTCTGAAAGCGGGTTTACCTGATCCATAAACTGGGAAAGCTGTGACGAGCCGAAGAATTCCTTAACAGCAGCAACAATTGGTTTAATTGAAATAAGATCCTGCGGCTTTACAGTATCGGTTTCTTTCATCTGCATCCGCTCTTTGGCTATTCTCTCCATTCTTGTGAATGCAGTTTTCAACTGATTTGCAAGAAGCTCACCGACAGAACGAACACGCCTGTTTCCGAGATGATCTATATCATCAACATTTGACTCACCGATATATACCTTAATCAGAAAACCCATTGTATTAACAATATCTTCACGTGTAAGAATTGACTCTTCAAGCGGGTTTTCATAATCAAACTTCTTGTTAAGCTTGTAGCGGCCTACACGGCCGAGATCATACCTTCTTGACGAAAAGAACATTGTTTCAAGATCTTTCTGAGCACTTTCAATAGTAATGGGTTCACCGGGCATAAGAACCGAGTAAACAGAAACTATAGCATCATCCTTTGTGGGCTCATCTATACCCGGTTCATCTCTGGTAAACTTTGAATCCTCACGCTCAAAACAGTTAAGTATAATCTGCGAATGAAGGGAATCTTCGTTTGAATCGTCTATAACCTCGATCTCAACTACACCGGAATGAAGAAGTTCATCTATATCATGGGGGTGAAGCTTTTCTCCTGCACGGTAGAGTTTTTTTGACTCACCATCAGCCTCAATATAAACGGCACGGGAGAGAACCTTTCCAAAGAGGGTTTCCTTGGCATCCTTGCTGTCTGAAACCTCCATCTTCATTGATTTGTAGAATAAATCTATAATCTCTTCACGTGATGAATAACCCAGGGCTCTCAGAAAAAGAGTTCCGAGTATCCTCTTTTTTCTATCTATCTTGGCATAAATAAGCTCTTTTTTCTGATCTATCTCAAATTCAAGCCAGGAGCCCCTGTAAGGGATAATCCTTGAGGAATAAACACCCTTCTCATGAGAAAAAATAACACCCGGGGATCTGTGAATCTGGCTTACAACAACACGCTCAGCACCATTTATAATAAATGTACCGCGCTCAGTCATAAGCGGAATATCTCCAATATAGATATCTTTCTGCCTGATTTCTCCGGTTTCAGCAAAGAGAAGGTTTATCCTTGCCTTGATGGGCACGGCAAAACTTATCCCCTTTTGCTTACACTCAGCCTCGGAAAATTTCATATTATCTTCATCCAGAAAATATCTGTCATATTCGAGAATCATATCTCCGTTTGGACTTTCGATAGGAAAGACCGTCTGAAAAACCTCTTCAAGCCCCATATTACTGGGCAGCTCATTATTATTTAATACAGCACGCTGAAGAAATTTTTCATAAGATAAAAGTTGAATATCAATAAAGTTCGGAAGATCAAGAACCTCGTAATATTCCATTCCTATATATGTTCTCTCTATGGTTTTGCCATTATTAAGCATCACCAACCCCCTGGTTTTAAGAAAGCTTCCCAAATTACCCTTGTAAACTAAAAAGTTTCAGCAATTTGGTTTTGAAAAACCCTATAAAACAGACATAGAGCTTTTCAAATTTTCTCAATTAAAACACAAAAACCCACCAAGAGCGTGCTCCCGGTGGATAATTGAGTATCTTGTTTTTACTACTTCCAGCAACCTGCTATTTAATTTCAACAACAGCGCCGGCAGCCTCAAGTTTTTCCTTAATTGAATTAGCTTCGTCTTTTGAAACCCCTTCTTTAAGTGTAGACTCTCCGCCTTCAACCATTTCTTTAGCTTCTTTAAGGCCAAGACCGGTAATACCTCTAACTTCCTTAATTACAGGAATCTTCTGGCCGTCAGCGAAGCCCTTAAGAACTACGTCAAACTCTGTTTTTTCTTCAGCAGCCTCAACAGCAGCACCGGGTGCAGCAGCTGCAACAGCTACGGGAGCCGCAGCGGTAACGCCGAATTTTTCTTCCATGTCAGAAATGAGCTCTGAAAGCTCAAGAACTGTCATGCCAGCAATTGCTTCTAAAATTTCTTCTTTTGTAGCCATATTAACTTCTCCTTATCATATAATTTTATTTCAAGCAGCAATAGCATGAGCTACCATGAAGACTAATGCCTGCCTGCCCGGGTTCTGAAACCCGGCTTTATTTTAAAATCAAAAACTGATGTTTTTAATTTTCTTTCGAATCTGCAACAGCCTTAAGTGTTCTAACAAACTTCTCAGGCACAGCATTGAGAATGTAAACAAGGTTCTGAACAGGTGCGTTCATGGTACCCATAAGTTTTGCAATAAGCTCCTGCTTTGAAGGAAGCTTTGAATATGCCTCCATTTCAGCTGAACCAAAAACATCCTCTCCAATAATTCCACCCTTAACCTCAACGGGGGCATTTTTTGCAAACGCAAAAACCTCTTTTGCGGCAGCACTTGCCTCATCACCGGAAATAACCACTGCTGTAGGGCCTACTAGCATATCGCCGACTTCAGGCTTATCAAGCTCTTTAAGAGCAATCTTGGCAAATCTGTTTTTTACTACCTTATAAGTAGAACCGGTAGCACGAAGCTTGTTTCTCAATTCAGTAATCTGCTCAACCGTCAAACCTCGGTAATCGGTAAAAATAAAGTTCTCAACACCTTCAAAGTCCGCCTTAAGGGCATTAATAGCCTCAACCTTTTCCGGCTGTATATTTAATGTATAATCAGACATTCACTTTCTCCTTCAGCCTATTCAGCGCCTTTAAAATCAACACGGACGCCCGGCCCCATTGTCGATGAGAGAGCAACGGATTTTACGAAGTCGCCCTTGGTCTCGGCAGGCTTTTTCTTCGCGATCTCCGCAACAACATGCTCGGCGTTTTCCTGAACCTTTTCAGGATCCATTGACACCTTACCTACAGCAATATGAACAACACCGGTCTTGTCAGATCTGAATTCAACACGGCCCTTTGAAAGCTCGGCAAGAGCACCCTTAATATCAAAGGTTACGGTCTGAGTCTTGGGGTTAGGCATAAGTCCCCTTCTACCGAGAATAGGACCGAGACGGCCTACATCCTTCATCATATCAGGAGTGGCTACAGCAACATCAAACTCAAGCCAGCCGCCCTTAATCTTTTCTATAAGATCATCATCACCTACATACGCAGCGCCGGCAGCCTTAGCCTCTTCAACCTTATCACCCTTCGCAAATACAAGAACCCTCTTTTCGGCACTGAACTGAGCAGGAAGAACTGTTGTATCCCTTACAGTCTGGCTTTTTTTGAGGTTAAGCTTTACAGAAAGCTCTACAGTCTCGTCAAATTTAGCAAAAGAAACCTCTTTTACAAGCTTTGCGGCATCAAGATAGCTGTAAAGCTGCTGCTTATCTATCTTCGCTGCCGCTTCAATATATTTTTTTCCGCGCTTCATCTAACCCTCCACCTCGACGCCCATACTGCGGGCTGTACCGGCTATAATCTTAACCGCTGCATCAACATCATTCGAATTAAGATCAGGCTTCTTCATCTCTGCAATCTCTTCAAGCTTTGCTCTTGAAATCTTGCCCACCTTTACCTTGTGAGGCTCTGCTGAGCCGCTGGCAAGATTAATAGCCTTCTTGATCAGAACTGCTGCCGGAGGAGTTTTAGTGATAAATGTAAATGATTTATCAGCGTAAACTGTAATAACAACCGGAATAGTCAAACCCGGCTCAAACTTGTTTGTCCTGTCATTAAACTGCTGACAGAACTGCGGCGCGGAAACACCATGAGGTCCCAAAGCAGGGCCGACCGGAGGAGCCGGAGTAGCCTTACCAGCAGGGACCTGAAGTTTTATCATGCCCGCAACCTTTTTCTTTGCCATTTATTTCTCCTTCGTGGTAATAACGCCGAAAACCGCCCCCAAAAGGCCGGATTTTCAGCTCCCAACTTCCTTAAACGGGAAAAACTCCCGAATTTTATATTTTTTCAACCTGAAGAAAATCAAGCTCAACAGGGGTAGCACGGCCGAATATACCAACCATAACCCTCAACTTTCCTTTCTCAAGATTAATCTCTTCTATAGAACCTGTAAAGGTATCAAAAGGACCATCAATAATTCTGATAGTTTCACCCACAGAGAAGGTCTGCTTGGGCTTAAGAACCTTATCAGACTTAATCTCACCGGTTTTCTGGAGAATAGCCCTTGCTTCATCCTGACTGATAGGCTGAGGCTTGAAACCTTTTCTTGCCCCTACAAAACCCGTAACACCCTGTATCATCCTGATCTTTGAACATGCAGCCTCCCACTTAACATCGGGAAGATCCATCTCTACAAGAATATAACCGGGCAGGAACTTTTTGGAAGAAACCTTCTTTTTTCCGTCCTTCACCTCAACAACATCTTCAGCAGGAACCTTGATATCAGTAATGACATCGGCCAGCTCAGGCTCTTCCATAAGAAGCCTAATATACTTTTCTACTTTATTTTCGTACCCGGAGTACGTATGAACAACATACCAGCCTTTAGCCATAATCACCTTTCCTTAAAGATCAATGCCAGCGGAACCTTCTCCGCCAAGAAGGGCTGCATTCTTAACTGAAAAGCTTATCAATCCCTGTAACAAGAAGAAAATCCACAAGCCCAAGAATAATTGCAAAAATAACAACTGAAATAACCACAACCTTGGTAGAAGACCCTACATCTTCCCTGCTGGGCCAGGACACCTTCTTAAGCTCAGAAATACTGTCCTTGAAAAACTGAATAACTCTTTTCATTTTGAGCTCCCGTCAATAAAGGCCGTGTAACAGCCTCTTTAAGTTCTCTATAATATGGAACTTTTATAAGAATGCAGGCCAGGTAGGATTCGAACCTACAACATCCGGTTTTGGAGACCGGCGCTCTAGCCGTTGGAGCTACTGGCCTGTATATATTACTTTATTTTAGTTTCTACGTGGAGAGTATGCTTATTGTCCCATTTACAATACTTTTTAATCTCCATTTTGCCCTGCATATTACGCCTGTTCTTTTGGGTAGTGTAATTACGCCGGTTACACTCAGAGCATTTAAGGGCTATTTTTTCTACTGCACCTTTGTTCTTTTTAGCCATTTCAAGCTTCTCCTAAATATCGGCCACGTCATAGTTACCAACCAGTTGGTAAAGCCTCCGACCGGATTTGAACCGGCGACCCCATCCTTACCATGGATGTGCTCTACCAACTGAGCTACAGAGGCATGACATAGTTGAAAGACCATAGCAATTATATTTTTTTTTGTCAATAAGAATTAGCTGTTTTTAGATCATCTTGGCATACATTTTGAAGTGCTTCCAAGAGTAACCATCCTCTTGTTTCAATATCACAGCTGTCAATCAGCCGTTACCCCCGGCCATGAAAAAACAAAACTATACAACGATTTTTAATCCGCTGTTCTGCAAAGACGGATACCCAGATGATCGCTCCGGGAAGCCGGCGGATCGGAGTGACTATACCCAATCTGAAAAAACCCGGAATTAACATTTTCAGAGATACTGCCGCCGGAAGTTGCACGCTGATAAACTAAGGGATTATTACCCTTAATCTCAAAACGCCACTCCCATACATTTCCGCTCATATCGTAAAGTCCAAGACCGTTGCTTTTCTTCTGACCAACCTCATGGGTATCACCCTCCGCATTTCCAAAGTGCCAGGCGTATTGATCGACAACGGTTGATTCATCATACTTGGCCGTTGTGTCTCCGCTGACATGATCTCCATCGTTCCAGGCTGTCCCATCAATATAACGCGCAGCATACTCCCATTCGTAATCGTCGGGCAGACGGTAACCGTTTTTGGAATTGTCGGCATTGGTTTCGTTATGCTCCCAGTCATCATCCATACCGCTATATACCACATTATCCGTATTACCGTCGCGCATCTCGGTAAGCCAGTTACAGAACATCACAGCGCCATACCATGTAAAATACAAGACAGGATGGTTTTCATAATCCTTATCCTCGACAGTAAACTCTTTGGAGGAAGGCTTATACGAAACGCGGCATGGTAAGCTGCCGGGATTTCCCCCAAGATAGAGAAGCCCCTGGTTTCCATATTTAACAAGCACGGAGGTCAATTCATTGTGAGCACCTGCAGTTTCAACAATCTTTTTATTATCCAAGGCCCACTGCAGCACATCTGCAGCAACCTCATTGGTCAGCTCTGTCTCAGATATCCAGAATCTTTTTTCTAATGTCTCGTTTCCAGAATTATTCGTTCCCGTAGGGAAGGTAATGCTTGAAGAATTATTGGCGTATACCATATTCAGGCTTACCCCGGAGTAACTGAAGTACAGCTCACCATGTTCACCTACAACAGATCCATCGAAATTTCTTTCAGCAGCAGGAGCAGACGGGACTGAAGTGCCGATAGGTTCCTCACATCCTGCAATAATCATAATAATTGAAGCAGCAAATACAATAAATAAAAACTTTTTCATTAACCACCCCTTCTATAAAACCGCGGGGATAATGATAAAAAACACGGAGGCTTTTTATCACTCCTCCTTATTTTAATAAACTACACATAATAGTATAACTCATTTTTTATTTTTGTGTAGATCTTTTGAATTAGTGGGGGGGAATATATTTTTATGCCTACTGTGACGGGCCCAGATGGCGGTTTATGATCTTTGTATTATCAAGCAGTGAGCTGAGAGAATTACCGTGGTGGATTCTTGATATTGTGCGGGCAAAAAGCTCACTTATGGAGGCTGATACATACCATTCACGGCCGAGAACCTCTTCGGTATGAAAAACAGCATTTGTACCAATAACTCTGTACAGAAGGCCCTTTTGGTAAGCATCTTCAAAACTATCAACAGCCCTTCCGGTAAAGAGAGGAAGACTTACAGCACAGATAATATTTTCAGCACCCTCTTTTTTAAGCATTTCCATAGCCTTTATAAGCGTTCCGCCTGTTCCCAGCATATCATCAGCAAGAAAGGCTGTTTTACCGCTTACATCACCCAAAAGTTTTACACTGACAATATTTGATTGTTTTGCATTTTGCGTAACAACAGAGTAATCGCGCTCTTTATAAATCATTGCAAGCGGTTTTTGTAATCCGGCAGAATAAAATTTATTCCGGTCTACAGCACCACTGTCGGGAGAAACGACAACAAAATCGGCATCAGGATCGGAAAGATCTTCAATCTTCAAAAGTTCCCGAATAATTTGATAACTGGCATGGAGATTTTCAATACGGGCACTGTGAAATGCGTTTTCAATTTCACGTGAATGGATATCGAGCGTTATAATTTGACTGACACCCAGACATTCGTAAAAATGCCCGAGCATACTTGCCGTCAATCCTTCCCGCCCCTTTTTCTTGTGCTGACGGCTGTAGGGATAAGAAGGAAGAACCAGCGTAATAGAACCTGCTCCCGCATGATGTACCGCATCAATAGTTACCAGTAACGACATTAAATGATCATTTACGGAAAAAACATGCGTATTCTTTCCTTCATTCACAGAAAGCGGACAATGATTTTCAGTATCCTGAAAAATATACACACTCTTACCGCGGATACATTCATGAATTTCCGTTTTAAATTCACCATTTGAAAAATGGGTACACCGTGCATCAACTTTATACCGCGGTATACGCGGTTTTGTAATTTCTTTATTTTCATGTAAACTGGCAGAAAATACATCATTATAAAAATTAATATCTTTTATCAGCTGATCTTTTTCAATACCGTACCGTTTGACAAGTTTTTCTGTTTTCTGATTAAATTTTTTAATATACATCCGTTGTAAATGCCGGATGGTTGCATCGGCGAAAGATTCACCGCCCGGGCACGCGACAATAGCTAAAGAGGCTGAACTTGATTGCATCATATAATGGTCCTTAAAATAAGTGAAGGTGTCCGCGAAGTATTACATATTTCAAAAAAAATTTCAATCCGAAGCGCTCATCGTAGCAATAGTTACCGGCAAAAGTATTGATGCTCCTGTATGTACCGCAATCAATATTACCGAACGATTTCCTCACTATAAGAAAATAATATATCATATATAACCCGTATTTTATATTATATCAGAATAACTATACTATCTTGACAGTTATCAAAATACTGCAGAT
>PDWJ01002459.1_pt1 | contig 19733 bp, 19 predicted proteins | sample 1430881 | NCBI WGS metagenome assembly PDWJ01 (sample SAMN01162460, study PRJNA174530) | Oral metagenome, whole genome shotgun sequencing project. | biome: Marine environment; feature: Marine mammal; material: Swab sample of the gingival sulcus; isolation source: swab sample of gingival sulcus...
GCGATACTATTTTTTAAGGAGACGCACGCATGGCAACCCGTGAGGAACTCGAAGAACAATATGACGACTGTCAAGAGACCCCCGATTACGTGGCTGTAGACATAGGGGCCTTCCAGGATCTGGACGACAAAGACTGGGCCGAAGAGGTCTATGAAGAAGGCGAAGACTGGGCGGCTACAGCTCAGGATTTTCTGGCTCTTGCCAACGGCGCAAAAATCATCTACGACGATGCCGACAAAGCTGCCGAATTTATGGACAAGGCGAAAGGTGCCTGTCGTAGTGCCGGCGAAATGACCGAGATTGCGATAGCTCTGGCCGAAGCAGACAACAAGGAATCAGCCAGAGAGATGTTCATTGCCGCTGCCGAAAAAACCACCAAAGCCGCAGAATACCTCAATCTTGCCCGTAAAATCAGTGAACTGCTTGATGACAAGGAACTGGCTCAAGAAATTGGTGGTAAGGCTCAGGAAAAATGTACGACGCCTGCCGATTTCGCCGATCTGGCTCGAGGACTGCTCAAGGATTTTGACGATGCTGAGCGTGCCCAACAGGTTCTGGTTGAAGCCGCCGAGAAATGTACCTCCGGTGCTGATTTTGCGGCTCTGGCTGCAAGCGCAGGAGAACTCTTTCCCGAAACTGATCTCGGCCAACAACTCTATTCTTCAGCCGAAGAAAAGATTGCGTCTGGCCTGGAACTGGGAAATCTTGCCAAAGAGGCCGTGGCCGCCCTCGGAGACAAGAACTACGGAACCACCTTGTTTACCCGTGCCATTGATATGATTGCCGACGGCAACGAGTTGATGCAGCTGGCTCCAATGATCAAGGAAGCCATCGAAGACCAGGCACTCACTCTCGCTGCCTATACCAAGGCTGGAGAACTCTACGGCAGCTATAATGATCTGGTAAAACTGGGCGAGGCGATCTTAAAAGATACCGAAGCAACAGAAGCCGCAGCAGCTGCCTATAAAAAAGCAGCGGCCGCAGGTGCTGAAGCCCCGAAACTGGTGGCTATTGCCAAAAAACTCGCCGATGAAATCAATGATGCTGATGGAGCCATTGAAGTATTACATCTCGCTGAAAAAGCAGTAAAAACCAACAGTGAATTCCAAACCGTGGCCGAAGCAGTACTCGAATACGGCAAAGAAAAGCAATGGCTCGACGACATTGCCCTGCAAAAGGAAAAGCGGGTTCAGTTCAAAGAAAAATACGACGACTACATCAAACGGGAACAGGCCGCAATGAACGGTGCCACCCTGAGAAAACTCGGGCATCAGGTCATGACTGAAACCGAAGACCATCCCTATGCCCGCAAACTCTTTGCCAATGCCGAAAAGCAGGCTCTGTACTTCGATGATTATATGGAGCTTGCGGACTGCATTGCCCAGGATCTTGGAGATAGCAGCTGGGCAGGACGTCTTTATAATGAGCGTTTTGAAGCCGCTGGCGAATTTGTGAAAAAACGCAATGTCGTCAAAGCCATTGTTGCGAACCTGGAAAACACCCAGACTGCGGCAGAGCTGTTAAAGCGCATGGAAGCCGAATGCGAAGATGCTGGCGACTACATTAAGCTGGGTGCCACAGTCAAAGAACTGCTTGACGATGAGGCCTGGTGCCGTGCCCTGTACCAAACAGCACAGGTTGACTGCAAGGATCGCTTTTGCCTATTAACTTTGGCAGGCCGTGTTCTTGAAGATCTCAAAGATCACTCCTGGGTTGAAGAACTCTACACCATGGTAAGCGGCCAATGCGGAGGAGACCGGCTGAAAAACGAGCATTTCTTCCAGATCATCACCTTCCAGACCGAAGACAAAGATCTACTGCGGAGCATGCACCAAAAAATGGAACAACAATGCACCGCCCCTCTTGATCTGATCTATCTGGCAGAAAGTGTGCTGCGACGTTTTGCAGACAATGGCTGGGCAGAAAAAATCTACCGCAAGGCAGAAAAAGCCCCAGGCATGAATCGGGAATTAACCTTCACCCTGGCAGCAAGCATCGAGCAGCATCTTGAAGACCATAACTGGGCGGGTTCAATCCGTTCCAAGTAATTTTTTCTTCTCCCTCCCCGTGTCCCCAGGATGCGGGGAGGAAATACTGAAACCTATCGAAAATTTTAAGAGTTAAGGCACCTGGCTCCTCAACTTCCCAATCTATTGCGCTGTCACTTATCCTCGTCAATTCGCCAAATCAGATTTCCTGTCACAAATCGACAACACCTCTCCTACTCCTTGTAGAGCAACGTCTTTCCTGAGCCCATCGGACAATTGATATTTTTTTACGAAACGATCAATGATGTGTGGTGTAATGTTTCCCTGAATTATCGCCAACCAAGCGACGATGGCCCCGAACCCCGATATGACAGGTCGTACACCTGGTATCAGAGGCAAAGGCTGAACCGCCATCATGACAGGCTCCGCAATACCCGCCATCATAGAGCGTTGCCATTGTGAAATCATCATTCTCTTCGACAAGACCCGCCTCCATTTCAAAAAGATCGTCATGGCAGTCATCACAGGACAAACCAACATCGACGGTATGGGTGGAATGATTAAATATCACCGCCTCGACAGGCTTCGTCCAAACGATAGGGTCCTCGGGTCCATATTCTTCTTCATCGTACTCTTCTTCACTCCCTGTCTCGGTGGCACACACCGCCACAAAGGAAAACAGCACCAAACCAAAGGCCCAAAGCAATACTTGTTTTTTCATATCGTTCACCTTATGGGAAGATTCCTGACCTCACTCCCTACAATGCCTTCAATCAGGCATTGGTATAAAAGATATTGGGCAGAGCACCGATCTCTGGACGAAGTACCCATACCAGGGTCTCGGGGGCATGAATCAACTTGAACACTCTGCTTTCAGGGTCGGCAAGATTTCCAAAGATACGGACATCGGCAGGACAGGCCTCAACACAGGCGGTGTCTTTCATCCCTTTGGCCAACCTGGTATCAAGACAGAAATTACATTTATCGACAGAACGAATCTCTTCTTTGAAGTATCGGGCGTTGTAAGGACAGGCCGTCATACAGGTCTTACAGCCAATACAACGTGATGGATCCATAACCACAATGCCGGTCTTTTTATCCTTCCAGGTCGCCGTGGTCGGACAAACCCGGACACAGGGAGGACGATTACAGTGGTTGCACAGAACTGGCATGAAAATCGTTTCATGTTCTCCAGCACCTAAAAAGCGTTTTCGCTCCAGGATAGTCGTACGATACCCATATTCGGGAACACCATTGGTCTTCACACAGGCCTCTTTGCAAAGTTCACAATCAATACAGAGATGGTCACGAATAACCATGGTGTAATGGGGATTGTACGGATACTGACCAGGTTCGGGCACCACCCCGGGAGCACCGGTTGCCGACGCATCACGCACCGAGCGAAGAGACAATACTGTCCCTCCCAGATAAAGCCCCGTTATCATCAAGCCCATCTTGAGAAACTTACGCCTCTCCGCAGAAGGCAAGGTTGAGAGATCCTCACTCTCCATTTTTTCCAGCTCGTCAATATTCATTCCCTATGCGCTCCATTACTCATTTTTTAGCAAAAAACGACATCGGCCGCGAATACTACACAGAATATTTTTGCTGTACAATTACCATAGAACAACTCAAGATACCTCAAAATCCGAGGTTTTCCAAGTAACAGGCACATATTCACCATAAAAGAATTTTCCAGCTCCTACAAAGTATCACCAAAGAGATGCTGGATAGAAAGCTGTCTCATTGAAACTACAAGGAAAACTAGAAAAAAAACACTGCGCTCATATCATCAGGAGAGCGATTTACCCACCTTTACATCGCTCCGATAACCAATGAGCCATGAAAAATTGGCTGCCACAATCACAGAACCAATATGATAGATGAAGGTTCTAACCCCCCCTTAGACTTTGCTGCTTACAGTTTTTTCGGCGGCGGCAGGAACAATGCGGCCTCCTTCCATGGTATAAATCTTTCCAGTTACAGCTCGCAAAAAATCAGCCTCATGGGATACCACCAGATAGCCAATATCAAGATCATTGAGTAAGGCCACCATACGGGCAACAGTCTGTTCATCAAGCCCGGTGGTCGGCTCATCAAGAAGCAACAAATCAGGTTTCATAACCAGAACAGTGGCCAAAGAAACCAATTTCTTTTCTCCACCAGAAAGCTTATGAGTCAAACGATCTTCAAAACCTTCCAAACCAAGGGTTTGCAAAATATCCCGAGACAATTCCAAAGCCTCTGCCGGTTTTTTGCCCATATTTAACGGCCCAAAGGCAACATCTTCCAAAACAGTTGGCGAAAACAACTGGTCATCGGCATTCTGGAACACAAACCCCATTCGTGGTCTGAAGCAACGAAAATCCTCTTCCCGGCAGCATTTTTTGCCAAACAGGGTCAAAGTCCCGGCATCGGGCAACAACAACCCCATTATCAAATGAAGTAACGTCGATTTTCCACTGCCATTAGAGCCCACCAATCCAACCCGTTCGCCCTTGTACAAAGAACAACACACACCATCAAGTACCCTGTCCCGACCAGGATAACCAAAACTGACGTTATCGAGTTCTATCAGTGGCATACTATTTTCTACACCAGATTTTTCAGCCATTCACAATATACCAAAACCAGGGAAAAAAGCAGCATTACGCCACTCCACGTTACATCACCACGATCCACCCGAAATTGATAGATGCAGTAAAATTTGCCACAAAACCCCCGACAGAGCATGGACTGATACACCCTCTCGGCCCGGGCTAAGGCACGGACGAGCAGCATACCAAAGAGATAGGCCACTGTCTTATACGAATGCAGATTTGTACCAGCAGAAAAGCCACGCACCCGGGCAGCAGTGGCCAGGCGGTCATATTCCTGCTCGAGCACAAAGACATAGCGATAGGCAATGAGCAAGAGATAGACCAACTTTGGGGGAACATGAAGGCTGTTTAAGGCATGCCCCAGTGTCGCAACAGACATCGTGGTCACCAGGGCGATAAAGAGTAATACCAGAGTATTAGACTTCAAAGTAATCTCCCCGGCCAACGCCAGTCCTTCGACACTGCCGACAAAGGGTCCCAAGGTGTACAGAGGCTGCCCCTCGTAGGTAATAGGCAGCATTACCGCAAGAATGAGATTAAAGATATTAACAAGAAACAAACGCCGCACCACCACCGGCAAAGAAAGCCGAGCGGCAAAGACCAGAACGAGGGCGCAACACAACCCAATAATCAAGGTGGTAAAATCACTGGAGACCGCAAGCAGCACCGCATAAAGTACCGCAAAGATCACCCGCAGTCTCGGATCACGACGGTGCAATACGGAATCACCCTGGGCAAAGGTTTCCTGAAGCATTGCCATCGCTGTTGTTCCTCTTTGTCAAAGTTCTGCTCTTAAAAATCCCTCAGGGCTTTTTCATTTTCAATGATTTTTTCTTCGTCGATAGCCCAGATAAGTACCCAAACCCACCAAGCCAAGAATATAGCCCAAACCAGAAAAAATATCCCGGATATCAATGCCACGATGCTGTTCGGCGGTGGCCAACTGGCGGACAATGGGGCGCAGCTTCTTTTCCACCGCAGCCTCAACAATCCGAGACAATTCCGCAGGATCCATGGCCAACATTCCTGGAACAGAGGCCGTTTGACAAGCCTGGGAAGACGAGCCTTGAGAGGATGAAGCTGCCACTGCTGGCTTGGTAGCCGGTTCCGGGGAACTGCTAACAAAGGCGGCAGCCACATCTTCTTTACCAATAAGCTCTTCACCTTGGTGGCCCATTCCAGCGTCACCCCAAACACGAAGCGCCGTATTTTGGGGGATGGCACAGGAATACTGACCGTTTTCATCCGTCTGGCCAACCACAAGAGGTTCTGTACCATCTGCGGCAAAAATTTTGATAGTGGCAGCATTGGCCAATGAACCATCACTAAAGGCGGCTTCAACAAAAATTTCCTGGCCTTCGATCCAGGCGGCCATAATAAAACGATGCGCCAACGCAACATCTGGAAACAAAACAAGAGCAACAAGGATATAACGAAAAAATTTCATTTTCTTCTCTTGGCAATTTTTTCAACACATATCAGACAACACAGCAATACAATCAATTTACGGCTCAAGGCTCATCGCCATTTTTAGGCAAACCAGACAGAGCCGGGATGGACTCAGGTTGCACCTTAGCTAAAAAAAGTACACAAAATCCAGTAACAATACCTTCAATAATCATCACCGGCAAATGGGCAGTAACCACCAACGCAGCAGCTTCAAAAAAACTTTCTTCGGTGAACAGCAGCGAAACCGCAACCGCCACGGCAGTCAACACCACCGAGAGTCCTCCCATCACAAAGGCAGCAGGACCGAGTAAATGCGGCCAGCGCTGAGTCAGCATCGTAAACAAGGCACCACAGAGCACTGCCGGGCCAGCAACATTGAAGGTATTGACCCCAAGAACGGTAAGACCACCAAACTGAAAGAATATGGCCTGAAGAAAAAGACCCACCAGCACCGCAGGAAAGGCTGCCCAGCCCAAAAGAAGCCCCAAAATACCATTGAGCAGCAAATGAACGCTCGACGGCCCAATATTGACATGGATCAACGAAGCCATGAAAAAGGCTGATGACAAGATCCCCACCTTGGCCATCTGATCATAATCAATTTTTTTCAGGCCAATGGCAGTGCCAACGGCAGTCAACGCAGCACCAGAAACAAGAACCGGAGTGGAAAGTACCCCTTCTGAAATATGCATAATAAAAAACAATACCTGTTACGGAACCAAGACAGGAATTTTTTACTCCTCTGCCCCTTCCTGTTTATGATTTATTTCGCGTCGAAACAAAACTATTTAGAATCAACCATATCAACAGCTTCCACCCAGATCACCGCATCCTGAGAGAGATCTTTCCCTTTATAGCTGGTCTGCGGTCCAACCCCTAAAGCACAGAATCCCCACCAACCAGATCGTGGCAGACCATAAAAGAATTCACCATTGGCGTTGGCTCGGATAGTGGTCGGCCAGCCAAAGGTCTCTGGTGTCTTTGCGTTGGCTTCTTTGGCAAAGGTATTCGCACTCATCTTCGGGGTATGATTGATATATTCCACCTCAATCTCGGCAAAAGGCACCGGTTTCCCTTGAGATTTGACAATGCCGCAAAAGACATTTCCCACCAAAAGATTATAGGGTATATGCAACGGGACAATTTCCGCTGTCATGCCTACTTCACGCCACCAATCTGTAGGCAAGGTACCAACATTGAAAATGGTCTTGGTCATCTGCTGAATATAGACATCTTCTGACTGCTCCAAATACGGGGCTGGCTGCAAGCAAAAAACCCAGTCACCCATGCCACGCAGCCGATACGACATCTCCCACCCCTGGGCACTGTTGGTAAGGCTGGTCCAGATTATTGGCTGCAAACTTTCCAAAAGTTCAGTGCGTTTTCCTTTATGAAGAGTAAAAAAGACTTCGGGCTTTTCCATATTCATGGTATGTCCCGCCTCGTAGGGATGCGTAAAAACCAACTTTATCGGGAGCATTCCCCCCCTTTCCAGAGCCATATGGGGAGAATACAACATCTGAAAATGACAAAAACCGGGACTAGCAAAGGCAAGCCCCACCAGACAACATAACAAAACAAAAAGATTTTTTTTCATACTCTCTTTCCTTGTATCAGAGTACAGGTATTTGGCAACTCAAGCATCACAGGCAGCAAAGAAAAAGCATCTGGGCTGCGGCATCCAAAATACCTATTTCCCCCACACAACGCAACAATATCAGAAGAAAACGCAGACCTCAAAACATAAAAACACCAGAAATTACTCAAAAAACAAAAGAATAACACCTTCGGGTAAGTCTCTGAATCGGCACCAGCAAGCCAGGAACAACCAGATATAATCTAAAATGCAAAAACCTCCGCAAGACTCGATGTAGCTCTCCAAAATTCATCAGAAAATCCTTGCATTGCCACAGGGAAGTTGCTAAGCACATGACATGAGCATAATGCGTTATGCAAACCCCACGAGCGGGAGGCGAGCCTTAACGATTCAAGTTACCCAGCCATTACCAAGACACCTTCATTTTCTTGTTTTTTATGGCTGGTTTTGGCCGACAAGGCACGAAAGCTCCGTCTCTTATATGAAATATAAATTCTTCCCCCCTATCGGCTCCGAACAATGATAACCAAACCCTCACTTCGTGTTGAAAAAATCGGTGGAACCTCTATGTCCCGGTTTCCCGAAATCATTGATAATGTAATCCTCCACAATCCTGATGATATCTATGGAAGAGTCTTTGTTGTCTCGGCCTATGCCGGAGTTACCAACGCCTTATTGGAACATAAAAAAACAGGAAAACCAGGAATATACAAACTCTTTGAAGACCAGGAAAATTATCCGATAAAAATGTTGGAACTCCGCGACACTCTCTTTGCAATCAACAAAGGGTTCCAAAGCGCTGGTCTTGATGTCGAAGAGGCCAATGCCTTTATCGAAAACCGTATTGATCTGGCAATCAATATCCTGCGGAGTATCGATAATGTGCTGGCCTCAGGCTATGTAACCCGCCGGGAACTGCTCCTGGCAGCACGGGAACTGCTAGCCTCTCTCGGTGAAATGCACAGTGCCTTCAACAGCGCAAATATTCTAAAAAACCGAGGCTATACGACAACATTTGTTGATCTCAGCGGCTGGGAGGATGGCCGTCAGCTCACCATTGACCAACGTATCACCAACAGTTTTGCCGCCATTGACCCTCTCTCTACGATCTGTTTTACCACCGGCTATACTAAAGGCACAGAAGGAATTATGCGGGAATTTGACCGAGGCTATTCCGAAGTCACCTTTTCCAAAATTGCGGTACTACTCGGTGCCAGCGAAGCCATTATTCATAAAGAATACCATCTCTGCTCAGGAGATCCGTTGATTATTGGTGAAGATGAAGTACATCCGGTATGCTATACCAACTTTGATGTGGCCGACCAGCTTGCCGATATCGGTATGGAGGCTATTCATCCCAAGGCTTCAAAACCGTTGGAGATCAATCATATCCCAATCCGGGTGAAAAACGCCTTTGACCCTGATCACCCAGGGACTCTGTTTACCGAGGATTTCATTGCCCCGGAATCAAAGGTAGAAATTGTCACCGGCTCAGACTGCGTATCCTGTCTTGAAATTCATGACACCCGTATGGTCGGTGAAGTTGGTTTTGATCTTGACATCATGAAAATCTTTGCCAAACACAACGTATCGTATATCAGCAAAGTTACCAACGCCAACACTATTGATCTACTGATCCTGGACAAAGATTGTACCCCGCAACTGGTCGCTGAGCTGATCAAACGTTTCGAGCATGTCTCTACCCAGCAATTAGCTATTATCTGCGCCATTGGCTCCAATATTGGACAACCGGGAATTATGGCCAAGGCGGCAAATGCCCTCGCCGATGACAAAATCAACATCCTCGCCGTCTCCCAGACTTCACGGCAAACCAATATGCAGTTCATTGTAAGTAGAGATGATTTTGCCCGCGCCCAAAATTCCCTGCATCGCAGCCTTTGCAAATAAAAAAAAGACCATGAATACAGGCATGCAATACATCCTTTATGAAAAAATTCCTCAAACAAATCTCTCAAACGAAGTAAGTTCCTTGACAGTTCAGGTTATTTCATCATTGGAAAAACACGTTCATTTTCTTATTTTTATGATAGGTTTTAGCCAACAAGACACTAATCCAATGACACCATATTATGGTTATGGTATAGTCGAACGGAGTATTTTTTATAAGAAAAAACCCTGCGGACACGCTGTCGGTGTTCCATAATAGCACTTTTGTTTCCATCACCAATCTGGAGTCCCATACATGGACAAAATAACCGCCTGGTTCGCCTCAACCCATATTCATGAGCAACTACTCAATGTTGATGCTCACGGTCTTTTCACAAACCCATGGTTTATTATTCCTTTTGGCATATTCATTGCCTGGATGTTATACAAAAACAACTGGAAGGAAATCTTTATCATTGCCATTATTATTGCCGCCTGGTGGTTCTCGGGAACAGAATATATGGATGGTCTCATAGTTGACGGTATTATCCAGCTTGAAAAGGTCTTACCGGTAGTCTTTGGTGCAGCCGCAGGTCTTGGGCTCATTATTTATCTGCTATTTGGGCGCTCTGACTGATTGGTGCTGCGATGCCATTGCAAAATGGAATTTTTGTCATTACCGAAGATGACCGCTGTCCGATCTATAATGTAGGTGATCGACTGACTGTCAATCAAGAGGTTCTTACCTTACCAACCGCCAAACCAACCTGCCTCACTTTGGCAAACAGCTTACTTCGTGTAATCTCTGAGACAGATGATTACGGAGAACTCCATTATGGGGAATATAAAAAAATAAGTTTTCAATGCGGCGGGTGTATCGGACTTGTTCATTTTGAATTCGAAAGAGAAAAAGGCTATGAAACAGTACAGATGGAGCTGTTGAAGGCCTCAGAACGCAAAGAAAAAATCAAAAAAGTTGCCGAATACGCACGATTATTGCGCTCCATAGACACCTTTTCTCCTTTGAAAAACGATGATCTCCTTGATCTTGCGGCATTACTTGAATTTAAAGATTTCCCCTGGAGTTTTCCAATCATTCAAAAAGGCGACCCAGGAAGCTATCTTCATATTATTGTCCAGGGCAGAGTTGACGTTGTCGATGAACGGGGGATAACCCTGGCCACAATGAGCCGAGGTGACGTTTTTGGCGAAATGAGCCTTTTATCTGGAGACCCGGTAACGCTGACTATCATTGCGGTCGAGCCATGCCATATAGCAATGCTGAGCCAAAAAAACTTTAAATATATTCTAACCAAACACCCTTCTTTACAGGTATTTTTTTACAGGCTCTTAATTAAACGTATTACAGAAATAAACAAACAACGCGCCGAAGAACTTTCCTCAGGAATGGTTGGCCAGATCGCTGATATCTCGGTCGTAGAACTCTGCCAGATGTTCAACACCAACCAAAAGACAGGGGCTCTGAAACTGGAAGATGACAAGAATAGGGCTACCCTGATATTCAACCACGGCGAACTGATTTCTGCTCAGATCGGCGAACAGACAGGGAAAAAAGCTTTTTTCGCCACCTTCACCCTTAACGAAGGCCGCTTTAAGTTCATTCAGGGACTCAGTACCAAAGAAAAACGACACCAGCCACTCGGAGACTTCATGGCACTCATCATGGAAGGCCTGAAACGACTGGATGATACACAGACCTAAGTACCCTGTTTTCTCTTTCTTACTTTTTACAATTTCTCTTATCCTTTCCTTGCCTATCTTTTTGACAGGCAACAAACCAAGCACTCCCTATGAATCGACGCCAGCGAAAAAAACTTCTCCTTGCAAGTCTTACCTCCAAAGATTTCCAACAGGTAAGAGATGCCCTCTCACAAATAGATGCGCTGGAAACAATCAACGCTCTCTTTTCAGGACTTTGTGCTATTTCAGAAACCGTTCGCTGGAACACCGTACGGGCCTTTGGGGTGGTTGTTCCTGAAATTGCCAACACAAAACTTGAAAAAGCGAGAGTGATTATGCGCCGCTTTCTCTGGAGTCTCAATGATGAATCTGGCGGTATCGGCTGGGGAGCTCCAGAAGCCATGGCAGAAATCATGGTACACCACGAACGGCTCTTTGCCGAATACCACCATATGTTGATTTCCTACATGCGCGAAGATGGTCCAGAACTCCATGCTGATGGCAATTATCTGGAACTGCCCATGCTGCAACGAGGGCTGCTCTGGGGAATTGGACGACTCTGTGAAATAAAACCCGAAGTCATGATCAAGGCAGGAGTACCAGAAGATCTTATCCAGTATCTGGATTCAGAAGATACCGTGGTCAGCGGCCTGGCAGTTCGGGCTCTCAACTATTGTGGAGACTTCTCTCAAAAAACAAAAGTCGAAAAACTGCTTACAGCCAAAACCCAAATAACCTTTCTTGACCAGGAACGCTGTGTGACCACGACAGTACAAGAACTCGCCACAAACTACCTGAACACGATGCAAGGAGCATAAATTACCACAACCAAATTAATCAGAGTATTCCGGGAGGATACGAGGGCACCCGATCCCCGCCAAGCTGATAGCCTCCATCCATCGCAACAACACTGCCCGTCATATAGCTGGCTTCGACCGCAAGAAACCAAACCAGATCAGCCACTTCCTGCTCTGTTCCAAAACGCTCTAACAAGGGACGCTGCTGCAACATTTCCCGTTGCTCGGCAGTCATGGTCTCCCAGCCTCTGGTCCTGGGACCATGGCGACTTTCAATAAGCCCCAAAACAACCTCATTGACCCGTACATCTGGGGCACATTCTCTGGCCCAGGTCTCGGTAAAAAGACGTATCGCACGATTTGCCGCAGCATAGGCATCGTTAAAGAAAAAAGCACCAGGGCCGCTTCTCCCCGTCTCTCCAGCGATTGAAGAAATATTAACGACGGCACCGCCACTGCTGTTTTGCAACAAATTCTTAAAGCAAGTATAGAGGTTCCATTTTGCCTTCAAGGTACTATCCACTTCCAGCTGCCATTGCTCCTTGTTATGGGGCAATGCATAAGAGCCATGAACTATGGGCATGCCGCCACGCTCTATATTATTGATAAGATAAGAAATTGATCCAAATTTTTCACAAGCCTTCTCCGCAAGACAACGAACCTCATCGAGTTTTCTGAGATCACATTGCTCGTCGAGAAAATCGTATCCTCTCTGAGAAAACTCCTCGACCATCTCGGTCACCGAATCTGGCCAATCAAACCAGGGAAGCACCAGGTTGGCTCCGGCTTCTGCAAATTTTCTTGCAATGTGCCGCCCCAAAGATCTTGATGCCCCTGCGACCAGCACCGTTTTTCCTTCAAGTGATTGCATGCTCATAAACACATCCCTCAATCCAGCCCAACACCTCGTTTCCGCACTATAATCGTAGAAAAATAATGCGGATTACAAGGTGGTTTTCTAAGATCTCGCACAATTCTTTGCTCAGCCATTCCAGCCTTTTCAACATATACCGCCCTATCAAGTAGCCCAATCTCTTCAAGTACAGCCAGGACTTCAGCAAAAACCTTATGAACCTTCATAAGTACCACTGCATCAAACTCCTCGAAGACCTGACGCAATTTTGCGGCTCCAAAGGTTGCTGGAACCACCGCCAAGCGATCATCACCAAGACAGAGAGGTGCTGCGATACTCGCCGAACAACTGCTCATTGCAGAAATTCCAGGAATACATATCACCCGAATATCAGGACGTAAATCCAGCAAGGTCTCATAAAGATAATACCCGGTGGAATATATACCCGGATCCCCCAAAGTAGGAAAAACAATATCCTCACCGCCATCAAGAAGAGCCAGGATTGTTTGTGCCGTCTCTTCCCAGGCCGCAGAGACCTCAGGGGATACAGCCTGCCCCAGAGGAATTTTTTTCATCGGAAAGACAACTTCATGAATATTTTTCTCAGAAAGATCAACAATCTGACCGAGAATATGCAACGCCGTAGAAGCATCTCCGCTGCGTGCCTTTGGAGCAACCAGGGTACGGCATCGTTCCAGAACCCTATAGGCCTTTACTGTGAGTAGCTCAGGATCACCCGGGCCAACACCAACAATATAAAAAATCGCCTGTCGCTCCTGATTCTCCAAAACTTCGCTCATACCGACAGCCTCTCTTTGAAAAAAAATATGGCCTGCAGATCACCACAGGCCACAACAAAACCAGATACAATCACAAAGCACCATGAGCCTGATATTAAAGCGTAAAATTTGCCTCACTCACCGCATACACATGATGCGGATCTGAAAAAAACGGCACGGTCGTTTCCATAGTATGATCTGCACGAAAAAACGACCCGATCCATGATGTCACCCAATTTTTCTCGGGAAAAAGAGAAACACATACCGTAGCAAACTGTTGAAACAACATTTCACCAAAGGTATTTTTCTTCTCAATATATATCGGCCTGGTATTTTCTATCCCGGCCAAATCTGCGGCCGCCTGCACTGCATCTGCAAGAGAGCCAATCTCATCAACCAACCCCAGAGTGAGTGCTTTACGACCCGAATAAACCCGCCCCTGGCCAATTTCATCGACCCGGGAACGTTGCATATTCCGCCCCTCGGCCACGACATCAAGAAAACGCTCGTAACCAAACTCAACAGAAAGTTGCACAACTTCTTTGAGCTGTTCAGACATCGGCTGACCGAGAATCGAAGCCGCAGCCAAAGGGTTGGTGGCAACGCCATCACTATGAACTCCAACAGTATCAAGAACTTGCTCAAAAGTCGGTATCGCACCAAAAATTCCTATGGAACCGGTAAGTGTTGTTGAATCCGCAAAGATTTTGTCCGCATCTGCCGCAATCCAATACCCTCCAGAAGCAGCAATGGCACCCATAGAAACGACCACCGGCTTTCCGGATTCTTGAACTGCAAGAATCTCCTGACGAATCACCTCGGAAAAAAATGCAGACCCTCCTCCAGAATTGATACGAAGCACCACGGCCTTGACGGCATCATTCGTCCTCGCCTCTCGAAGTCTCTTGCACATGGTCTCACTGCCAATTCTCCCAGGTGGCTGCTTGCCGCCAACAATCATACCTTCTGCAACAATCACAGCAACGACTTCTTCAGCCAGCTCACCGGGATATAACAGAGAAAGATTTTCATCAAGATATTTGTGAAAAGAAACGATCTCCAGATCGTCCACAAGCACCTGACCACTTTCCTTACATAAAAACTTGCGCAACTCTCTTCTGGTCAGCAGCAAATCAACAAGATCGCTTTGTCTGGCAAGTTCCGCAGAATCTCCGCCTGTTACCAAAAGATTACTGGCAAAATAATCGACATAATCATTGAGAGCACCGGGTTTCAATTTCCGGTTTTTGGTAATTATAGCGCTATAGTCCTGCCATATTGCTTTGAGCCAGGCATTGTTTTGCTCTCGGGCACGGACACTCATATTATCACGAACCAAAGGTTCAATAGCCGCCTTATACGTTCCTACCCGAAAAACATGCACCCGCACCTTGAGCTTTTCAAGCAATGTCTTGAAATAAAGCGAGTAGCGTCCAAAACCACGTATTTCAACCCCACCCATCGGATTAAGAACAATGGTGTCCGCATACGATGCCAGGAGATAATGTTTCTGGGAATAAAAATCCTGGGATGCCACCACCTTCTTGCCACTCGCCTTAAAAACAGCAAGAGCCTCACCAATGCGTTTCAGTTGATCAATATGGGCAGCACCAAGTTTTTGCTGGTTGATAACAAGTAATGCTATTGAAGGATCTTCCGCAGCCCGTTCGATCACCGCACAAACATCACGCAGCACAAGATGCGAAGACGGAGATCTTATGCCAAAATACTCTTCAACATATCTGTCAAGGCCAGGAGACTGACGACGTTCCTCAACAATATCGCCGATAAGATCAATTTTGAGAACACGGTTTTCAGCGACCGAAACCACGGGATGCCCCTGTTCACTATACAATGTATAAAAAATAATCGCAGAAAACAGGATTGATCCAAAAAAGAAGAGATTGATAAGAATATTACGAAGAATCGTTATACCTCTTCCAATCTTTGAAAGCACAGACCACATTCCTTAAACACCTCCATCATAAATTTTTCTTGAGAATGGGTATTGCGACACAAGAGACAACACACCTTTTTCGAACATACATCATTTCACAAACAGTGTCAGATGAAATTATACTCTCAATACAAAGGGTCTTCTCTTCTTCTCTCCTGCCTTTTTCTCTTTTGCTCTCTTAACCAAAAACAAGACAAAAATACCACAGGAGATACCGGAAAACTCAGCAAACAAAGCTTTGCTAAAAAGTCATTTCTATAATGCACAATAGCCTTTTTTCGTCTGGTCTTTTCTTGACGAAGCCCTGTAATCAATGGTACCTAAGAGCGTACTTGAGATACGCTTATATTCTGTTCATAAATCCAGGAAATTTTCGACAGTAACCTCTACCCAGAATACCACCATATCCAACACTGTGATAAAACAACATCTCGGAAACATAACAGCTATCGCTCTCGGCGGAGCCATCGGCTCCATCAGCAGATATACCGTGAGTATGACCGTGGAAAAACTGGTGACCTCAGGTTTTCCCTGGGGGACATTTGCTGCCAATTTTGGCGGCTGCCTTCTTATTGGCATTTTCTGGAGCCTTTTTGACAAGATCCAGATCAGCCATGAATTCCGCCTCTTTCTCTTTACCGGACTTCTCGGCGGTTTCACCACCTTCTCTACCTACGCAAGAGAATCTCTACAATTTTTTAAGATAGGTGCCGTTACTCACGGCCTCTGGTACGTCCTGCTCAGTAACGGCATCGGCCTTACAGCTGTTGCCATAGGCTTTTTGCTTGGCGAACGTCTGGCACGCTTTTAAGAAAACATCGTGAAACTTCTTGACAAATATCTTTTCAAACAATTTTTCAAAAATTTCCTGATGGTTAATGTTGCCTTTGTAGCCATCTATCTTCTCGTTGACTTTATTGAAAAATTTGACAACTTCACTCATGCTGGAAAATCTCTGGGTCTGGCTCTCACCTATTTCTTCCTCAATATTCCATTCATTGTTGACCAACTCAGCCCGGTTTTAATCCTGCTTGCCGGAGTAATTACCCTTGGTATGCTCAATCACAGCAACGAACTCACTGCGCTGAAAGCAGGAGGCATCCCTTTACGTAAAATTATCCAGCCCATTATCGTTGCCAGCATCCTTCTCACAATGGCCGTACTCGGCGCAGCCCAGTGGATACTTCCCAAGACCGTGGCCAAGACCAACAAAATCTGGTACCAGAAAGTTAAACATAAGCTCCCTTCAGGAATCTATAGAGCAGGACGCTATTACTACAAAGGTGCTGAAGGCTTTTATTCTTTTGTCTGGCCCGACCCGAAACAGCCTTTTTTCACTGATTTTTCCTACTCCAGATGGAACGAGCGACATCAAATTCAAGATATGCTCACCGCAAAACAGACCCAATGGGATAGACAACGAAACATCTGGATTTTTGATTCCGTTCAAGAACAGCACCAGGTCGCTCCAGAAAAATACAACATCGTAAACAAGGCACATATAGAACGACAGCTCCCTGAAAAGCCAAAAGATTTTCTCATTGCAGAACAGAAACTCTCCCATCTCTCGCTCAGCGAGATGTACCAGGACATCACAAAAAAGGCCTCGGAACAACTCAAGCAACGTGCCTGGTCTGAGTTCCTGGGCAGAATTTCTCATCTTCTGCTTGGTATCCCTCTGCTCCTCCTTGGACTGCCAATCCTGCTCATTTCTTACCAAAAATGGGGCCGCGACCTTTCTGTGGCAATCCCTGCCAGCGTAAGCCTTGCCTTTGTCGCCTGGGGTTTCTGGGAGGCTCTACAATCCCTTGCAGTAAACGGATACATCTCACCACTTATTGCCGCAACCACCATCCATGTCCTTTTCGCCGGTTACGGCCTCTTCTTATTATATAGCCAGGAAAGATAGTTTCGTAAAAAGCCATCGCCACCCTGAATAGACTCGTAACACTCCGATAATACATATTAACAAGTCTCCTGACACTGTAAACACATTCCCGGCATTCTCGAATATATTCGCTCGCACCAAATAAAAAAAGCCGATACCCGGTTACAGGTATCGGCAACACATACACTATAAAAACGTAACCGTATTACTCTTTTTTCTGCTCTTCTTTTGGAGCCTCTTTTTCCGCAATACTATGAAGGGTTATTTCAAACACCAGCACAGAATTCGGTTCAATTTTTGGCATAACGCCCCGCTCTCCATAGGCCAGCTCAGCAGGAATAACCACCCGAACTTTGGAACCGACAGGCATAAGCTGCAAGACCTCTGTCCATCCAGGAATTACCTGATTCACACGAAAAGCGGCAGGCTCGCCACGGCTTATTGATGAATCAAACTCCGTGCCATCAATAAAAGTACCCACATAATCTACAGTAACAACATCATCTGTCTTTGGAAGAACTCCCTTTCCTTTTTCCAAGAACTCATACTGCAAACCTGATTCGGTAACTTGAACACCCTTTTTTTCCTTATTCTTTGCTAAAAAGGCATTTCCAGCAGCAAGATTTTTCTCTTTCATCGCTGCAAGAGCCTCAGCCTGTTTCTTTTGAAGACGCTCAGCAAATTTCTTCTGAACCTCAACAACCTCTTCCTGGGTCAACAGCAATGCTTCACCCTTATACCCAGCAGCAAAACCCAGCATCACGGCATTAAAATCAATATCTTCACCAAAACCACGAAAATATTTCCCAACATCGGTCCCCATCGCATATCCTAATTTCTTCTCAAAACTATCAAGTTTGGGGGTATCATTTTCCTTGGCAACGGCCAAGGTGGAAACCAGGGCAAGGCAGGCCACAAAAACAGCAATTCGTTTCATAAAATAACTCCTCTTTTCTTTTTTAAGTAACAGGGTGCCTTTGAACACCCCAAAATGCAACGAACTAATTTTTTATAGCCTATTTGCTGCGAAAAGACATCTTCTCTTCGACAAAACCCTCATATATTACAGAAATGTAATATGGCCGAATCTTACTTCTATATAATAATAAGAGTAATCCCCCGATTCCCCTTATCAAGATTTTTATTTGCGGCAAGTTTAGGAAAACGTTGCAGCCAACTCTTTGTTCGTGGATCACGACGCTTGAAAAGCTCTCCAGGAATACTATCACAAATCTCGCCACGATCTCGTTTATAGGCAAGAATTTTTCGGTATTCCTCTTTAATACGTCCCCCCCGTCCAGAAGAGCCATATCCATGGATCACCGTAAGAACCGTAACCCCGGTGACCTTTGCTTCGGCAAGTACCGACTCAAGACGCCGCATAGCCTCCTCAACAAAGGGCAAACCCTGCTCAAGATTCACAGTTTTCTGGATAAAAGGCTTCTTGCGCCGCAAGGAAAGTCTCTGGGAATTATGCCCACAAAAGGGACAGGTGGAAACAGAATATTCAAAATTGTTACCACAAATTTCACAGAGCTGCATACCAAACAATCAATCAGGCTCGCCGCACCGCAAGAACGGTGGGGATATTTTTCAGATGTTGGATAATTCGCTGCAGATGGTCGAGGTTCGCCACCTCAACCACAATCCGTAACTCAGCGCGATCTTCGGGTGTCTGGCGAGCAGAAATCTCCGCAATATTAGCATTATCCACAGAAATGGCAGCACTGACCTCCGCAAAGACACCACGTTTATTTTCAGCACTCACCAGTAAGGTGGCCCGGTATTGGCTGGACTCCGTCCCCGACCATGTCACATCAATCCAGCGCTGCGGGTCCGTAGCCAACAAGTTAGGACACTTCGCCTTATGCACCGAAACACCACGACCATGAGTAATAAACCCCATGATTGCATCACCCGGAACTGGATTACAGCAGCGACTCATCTTGACCATCATACCTTCAATACCCGCAATAGAAATACCTTCTTTTCCAGCGGCAACGGGAACCGTCTGACGCTGCAATAACTCGCGGGCAAGCTCCTCAGGTCGAAGGGCTGTCTCCTCGCCCAATTCCTGATCAGCACCAATTTCTTCGGGCTCAAGAACCTTTGCCAGGGCAGAGACTGCGATGGTTCCAGTGGCGACTTTAACCAGCATGTCTTCCACAGAATTACAACGCAGCTCCTTGAGCAATCCTTTTATCTGGCCACTTTTCACCAGTTTTTTTAACGAGGTC
>PDWJ01003427.1_pt1 | contig 19722 bp, 17 predicted proteins | sample 1430881 | NCBI WGS metagenome assembly PDWJ01 (sample SAMN01162460, study PRJNA174530) | Oral metagenome, whole genome shotgun sequencing project. | biome: Marine environment; feature: Marine mammal; material: Swab sample of the gingival sulcus; isolation source: swab sample of gingival sulcus...
GGCAAGTACCCGGTAATTTTTCAACAGACCATCCTTGTCATAGTATTCACCTTTAAGAGCCAGATGGCTTTGCTGATCGATCCAGAAGACCTTGCGAGTGTACATATCATCGCGATCTACCGGAACTGACTCAACCTTCCAGCAGGTATGACCATCAATAATCTCTTCACCGAGCAGGGTATGGGTATCTTCATCAACATTACGGTCCCCCATGTCGTCATAGGTGAAGTCACTGCCCATAAAGTATTCGTTTTTTGAAGCACCGCTGATACGCCGCACCTTCCTCAAGGCCGGCAGATAGAGCCATTTGTCATCCTCTTTTTGCGGATCATCATAATCCCAGGAGAGAAAAGAGGTTCCCTTTACATCCGCCGGCGCCCTGAAAACCATAACCGCCTTTCTGTCCTTGCCGTAGTCTTTGGAAAAGCTCTCCAACTCTCTCACCCGCTTACGACCACGTTTATTAACAAGGGTCATTTTCATAATCGAATGGCGGTCATCACCATCAGGACGCTCATCCACCAGAACCATAATATCTTTACCGCTGAGCACCTCCTCAGCAGAGACCAAAGCAGGCAGAAAAAAAGATAACAACATCCCGTATACCAAAATTTCTTTTATTTTTTTTCGTATTCCATTTATCTGCATAGAAGCAGCCTCCTTCTTTTTCCTGCGGGTAAATAGATTTCTGAATAATCCCCATCAATCTTCGGGTATATGCTCCTGTTTCTCAAGCCAGGAACAGAATAATCGAGAAATTCACTATAAAACAAAAATAAACCGCCTTCTACCAAAAACGGGAATATAAATATCGTAATCAGGAAAAATACGTTTTTATCAACAAAAGCCTGTTTACACGCAGCCCCAGCTGCGTGTCGTTGTGGGTATTCTTGATAGAGAAGAAGATATCTTATTCCTGTTTGCAGGTCACCTGTAAACCAGAAATGCGCGGCAATACAATAACATGAAAGCCATTATTTATATGAATGATTCAACAGTAACTGCATTCTCTTTTTTTGAGAGAGTCCCTTTAGCACTTGTAATTTGTTTCAAGATCAGCCCCGGAAACGAACGGTTACAGGCAATCCATCAACACGATTTTCGACAGGAATCTGTTCCATAAATTCCAGGAAAACCAGTAAAAGAAGATCCCGGGTTCCGATTGGCGCCGCCAAATCAGCGGGTAACCTTTTAACAAGCTTGGCGTCTTGCCGAACAACGACTTTTTTGACGGAACCATCTGGAAATGTAATCCTTGCCAGCTTTCCCTTTTTGGCATATTTGCCATATTTGGGGTCCAGATAACATTGGACACTTGGTTTTTCCGTTCTCCCCAGCACCATAAGGAGAATGCCAGGACTTACCGATTGTCCCTCAACAGCAACAATCTCAAGAATCGTGCCGGCATAAGGAGCCCGCTGTTCAAGCCGGTCTATCTGGTCATCAACGGCCTCTTGTTTTGTCTGAAGCAGCGTGAGACGTCGTTGCTGCGCTGCATCTACAGGTGGTTCCACTGGTTCCTGCAAAGGTTGCTGGAGCCGCGCTTTATACTCGAAATAATCGCGTTTGACAGGACTCAGTGCCAAAAGAGCGCTCTGGTATGCTGCCTCCGCCGCTCTCAGTTCTGCAAGTGTAGCGGCTCCTTGCTCCTTTAAAAGAGAGACATCGTTCAGATGATTTTCCTGATACTTTACCAGTTGAAGCGCCAGTTGATACTGCTCTTCCATATAATTTTCCCAGGTAGGAGACACAGTGGTTTGCGGTTCGACTTTTTTTACCGCCTGCTCTTTTTCCAGGCTGTTTATTTCAGTTTTCAGAATTAAGGTCTGTTCCTCTAATACCGGACTATAAAGTTGCACCAGCGGTTGCTTGTCTATAACTTCAGTCCCCGCAGAAACTAAAATCTTACTGACAATACCTGTTGAATTACTGTTAATGGGCACTTTTCCCAACGATACATACCCGGGTGCTGTAACAATCAGGTATGAGAGTAAAATTTTTATAAGCAGATAGAGGAGTGGGCTGGAAACGATCAGAACAATGATGTACCAGCGCCATCTGGCAGCGTCACGCTTTCCTTTGCCGTAGGGTATTCTGATCCCTCCAATACGTTCGGGATCTCGCTGATAAGGGGTTTTAAAATTAATTTTCATATAAAATCTCACATGTCAGGGGAGCATAGCCTGAAAATCCTGAAATGATTGAATCAGAATTCTACCGGATGTTTTTTCGGATAAAAATTGCTGGAGCCGATCCATACTTTGCCAGAACGTATCCTGGCCGTGGCTAAAATAGCTTTCCTCTGTGGTTAAAATCGGTTCAACACTCTGACCAATACTGAAAGAGATATCAGGATACTGCTCAATGATCGGCGCGACAACCTGATTCACCCTTTCAGGTTCGGCAATATAGGACATCAAAGTCACTTCATCTATATCCAGGTTGCTCAACGCACAACCGAGACATATTTTATTGTCTGGCTGCAGATAGCGAGGGTGAAGGCTCATCGCCACCGGCCAGGGACTTATCTCGACAACGGCCTGCAGGGTGCGCAGAAGCTGTGTAAGCAGATACGCCTCATTATACTCTTTTTGAGCCAGTTGATTGGGCTCCAGATCAAGATGCAATCCAGAGAAAGGAAATGCGTTCAATTTTTGTATAATTTCCAGCAAATCCTGACGATAGCGGGGAAGAATCCAGAGAGGTTCACCCAGCAACAGCTCCACTGCGATGTCATGTTTTTTTGTCTGCTCAATAAAATGACGCCACATCTCTGCTTTTTTTCCCTGTTGTATATCTCTAATCTGCTCTCTATCAAATGAAACAAGCAGTCTGGCTGCATGTATAGCTGAAAGCGTTTGGTAAAATGTTTCTCCCTGCTCCCATTGACTGAACAGCTTACGGCTGTCCCAGACATAATAGCCAATCCCGGATGACGGCATATTTGAGACATCTTTTGACTTTTGATCTCTTTCAGTTATTGCTGCAACAGCCTGCTCAACAGTCTTTTTCCCCACCCATAAAGGCTGCAGATACTCCTTATTTATAACTGAATCAGAGGTGGTAGCAGAGGCAGTTTCTTCGTTTTCCTGTATCGATTGACGGGGAGAACGGTCTGACAGGGCCAGCAGGGCAGCATGAATATGTAATTTACGTGTCACGGCATCCAGATAATCTATGGCGGCGCCATAGTAGCGATAGCGGCTCTGTTCGAGCTTTTCCAGTGTGTCCCCAGAAAGATATTCGGCACGTAAGGTATTTTCACGGACAGATTCCAGGGCAGCGACAAGACGCCTTTTACTGAATATGATCTGACTTTCTGCAATCCCGATATCTCCAAAAAGATTCTCGGCATGGAAAAGGAGCTCCGTGGTAATTTTTTTCAAAACCAGCTGTCTCTCCCGGAGCAAGGCCAGATCGGCCGCTTTTGAAGCCTCTTGAGCTGTACTCCAGTTGACAGGGAGATCCACAACAATTCCCATGGTGAAGCCATATTCGGTCTCAGCTCCCGTATCTTCACGGCCGATATAGCTTCCCAGCTCAAAACTTCCCTCCAGGGCATTATGCCGCTCTGCCTGAATTTTTCCAAGTTCAGATTCAACAAGACCCCGGTGTATATTTATCTGGGGATGATGGCTGAGTATGTCTGCCTTATACTTGCCCCAGTCATGGCAAAATTCCGGAAGTTCAGGGAAAGCCGCCATAAAGAAGGGGTAACCTTGCTCGGTAAGTACCCGTATCCCTCTGATGGCCCGCCTCATAATACTCTTTTGAACAGCAATATTCCGCCTTACAACATCGAAGGTTGTCAAAAATTCCTGACGATCCGCGTCAAGCAGATGGCCTGTTATTGTTCGCTTTTCAAGGAAATTTTTTACCAGCTCTTCATTGTGCAGAAAGGCCTGCCCCACCCGTATATGTTCGGCAGCACTCCAATAATCAATATAATGGTCACGCAGTGTCTGAAGCGCCTTCATTTCAGCCAGCTTATAGGCAAGTCGTTTTTCCCATACCGCCGCTTCGGAATCGATTATCACAGCCTTTGCCTTGCTGTACGCCCCGAATAAGGGATAACGTAATCCTCCCCCAACGACCAGTTTATTGAATCTACGTGTATTATTAAGATCTTCCAATTCCTGATAATGTTTGGCATTGGCATATGCCTTCAGGCGCCAGCCGCTGTTGGCCTGCTCTTGCTGCAGAAGATTCAGGCTTCTTTCCATACGGGCAACGGCAATCAATGCCTCAGGTGAGTCGTGCAGCAGCGCCTCAATTTCTTCCAGAGAATGACGTTCCAGACCATTATCGTCATAAAAAGAATCTGCCATTCTTTCTGTACGTATGCGATCCCTCCCATTATTCATATCAGGAAACAAGGAATCGGAATCCAACACACCGGGCTCAGCATAAACCGAACCGCCATATAATAAACCTGGAAACAGTATCGAAACCCAGGTAAAAACCAAAAGAAATATTTTTATGTTACTCATAGCTTCAAAAAGCAATTTAAAATTTTGTTCGTTTTAAAACCCACCAGGGAGCCATGGAAGAATCAAGATGGGATTTAAGGAAAATCTCTTTGAGAACCGCCAAGCCACTCCATAACCTCAGAATAAACATAAAACCAGGGAAAAGAGGAAGATACACCCCAAGTTTCAAATCAGATCCCTTTCTATCCGAGACAAGAGCAATATACGTTATAAAGAGTACCAACGTGATAAGAAAATAAACCATATACACCAGCAGCCAGATAGCCAGCACAAAATGAACCGGATACATGGTAAACACGAGAATCGTATAAAGAATAATAACCATGGGCATTACCAACTGAAAAAAGAGCCCTGTCCACATGGACATGATCAGGTTACGAACACCAATTATCTTTCTGTTAAAATTGAGCCGGCGTTTGCGTACATAGAGGTAAAACAAATCCCCGTCCCACCGAAGTCGCTGATCAAACAGACTGGCAAGCGTCTCTGGTGCATCCGTATGACCTGTGGCATAGGGTTCAAAAACGATTTTCAACTCAGGATGCATACCAAAATAAGATTTTATTTTCATAGTCATATCAAGGTCTTCAGCCGTTCCGCTGTCCCAGCCGCCGACCTTATGCAAAATACTTTTCCGGAAAATACCAAATGCCCCAGATACGTTATTGACCACATTAAACTCACTCAGCCCGATTTTAGCAGCATGAATAGAGATCATATATTCAATGGATTGCAAACGGGCAGTCAGACTTTTTCTAAAATTTCTAACACGTAAATTTCCCGCAACAGCCATAACATGGGGATCATTGAAATGAGGGATAGCGTTTTGTACCATGGTATTGTCAAAAGAAGTATCACCATCCAATGCCATCACAATACTTCCCCTGGCCATCGATAAACCAGCGTTGAGCGAGGAGACCCGCCCGCCCCGCTGCCATTTGGGAATAACCCGCAGGATACGATTTGGGCGCTCCGCTACTATTGAACGCAATGCCATGGCAGCTTCATACGTCTCCTTGTTACGAGAGGCACCATCAATAATGGCAAGAATTTCAATCCAACCAGGATATGCCTGTTCAGCCAGCGATATAACCGTGTTCTGGATAGCCTTGCCTTCAGCATAACAAAGGACAACACAAGACACCATAGGTGAAAACAAGGTGGTCGGCTCCCTTCCTCCTCTCTCTCGTAGAGAGTATCGTAAAATGCCCAGCCAGATAAATAAATAGATAGGCAATTCAATAAATATCACAAACGGGATAAACTTATAGGCAAAAGAGACAAAACCATGCTCAAAGGGGCTTTTTACAAGCAGAGTAAAAGCATACCAAGTATTAACGATAATGGTGGACAAGGTATCCATATTACGATAATGCCCCTTTCAAGCGGGCAATCAAAAGTTTGGCGTTTTCTTTTTCATCAACCTCTTCGGGAATGGTACAAGTGATTGTTGCAAACTCCAATCCAACACCATCGGGCTGCCGAGTGAGCTCTTTTATTTCCTGTATTCGCTGTTGCAAAATAGAGCACCCGGCTTTCGGGGTTCTGGAAAGCAGTAACCATAAATCTTGCTGGCTTGTACGGCAGGTAAGATCAGTGCTGCGTACAATAGCCCGAATTCGAATGACAAATTCGTCCATCAGCTCCCAAGCCCGCTGCCGTCCCAGGGTGTCAGTGATTTCCATAATATTCGACAGCCGTATCCCGATCACACTGAAAGGATCTTCAGGATAGCGCTTGCTCAGTTGCAGCGCCCAATCGAGAAAATGGTAAAAATAACTGGGGGTAATGTTTTCCAACGCATCCAAAACAGCATAGACATTTCCCAGCGAGCCGGTTCGAGCAGCAAGACGCCCCTGCTCTGTTAACTGAAACGAATGAATATTCTGAGGAACCAATTCTTCCGGTTTTGCCGACTTTGAGCAATGATGGCATCTGGCTAATACACCTGCCTCACTGAAAGAGGTCTTGCAGTCGTGGCAAAGGTAATTTTCAAGCGCCCGGTCATAGTCAGCACCGATATGACGCAGTTTCGTCTGGCAATTAGGGCAATATAATCCCGCAGAATCAAGAAAACTCTCTTCCGTATCGACATGACCGCATGTAAAGCAATGAAAAAACTGCTGCTGATGGATATTGATACTCTCACACTGCGGACAGGTATCGACAAAATTCAGATGACAGCCGTTGCAATGGGGACAGTGACGAATCCTGTCGACCAACCGTTCTTCTCTAATCAAACCGTGATCGCACAGACTTTGCAGTTGACGAAAGCTCTCTTCGTCATCACCTAGCAAAACATCGGCAAGGGGGTAATGATACACCTCTTTGCTCTGCCAATCAGCAAACGGCATCAAAGACTGTTTCGGGCGACTGTATAGATAGCCAAGAAGTAAAAAGATACGCTCTTGCGAATCAGATGTTTCTCTATCAATACGTTCAAGCCGTCGTACAATCGGCATTGCCTTTTCGGAAGCTTCCTGTATTGAAGAGACGGTACCATCACTGAAAGGCAGTTTTTCGCCTTCATGAACAGTGGTCAAAAAAACCGGCTTCAACGCTGTTTCCGGGTCAGATCTGATTTTTTTCAAGAGATCATAGCAGCTTGCCTTTTCCTGGAGAGCAATAACAATAGTGCTTCCCCCGCTGACTGCATTTTTCAGCTCGATTGCATCTCTGTCTGAATAAAAATACTCTTTTATCGATGTTTTACTCTTCTCGACACGTTGTTCCTTCCCCTCACGGATAACCAGCAAAGGCAAGGTTTCTGAAAATGACGAACTATCGTTTGTTTTCATAGTGTAAATTCCTTTTACAAAAATAGTCCATCAAATCGCTAAAACTCTCTATCACATCCAACAGACCCTCTTTCTAACAGATTGATTAACCACTTTTAGCACAAAAATAACTTCCCCTTACAGATAATCATTTTACCAGTTTTCAGATGTAATCACAAACAGGTTCTTTTCACAGGAAAATGCAAACATAATTTATGACAATTTCTTATTATCAACTCGCCCGTCACTTCCTTTTCCTCATGTTGCGGAAGCAACGTAGATATTCAATAACGTATAAGGTGTAATAAGCAATTTCTTGCACTTCAATTGCGCTCACAAGGATTTGCTTTTACACCGGAATCAATTCTAATCGACATTGGAATTGCCAATAAGAAGGAAACTACGTATCAATATTTCCTATTTGACATATTGTTTTTTGCTATTAGAATGCGCGCATGTATATAGTTTTTGCTATTAGAATGCGCGCATGTATATAGTATTTTAAACCTTACTTAAACCTTACGGGGGCTTTCATGATCTTGGTCCTGGGAGATTTTATCTCTTCAGCCGGGTTTGTTAGACAAAACAGTGTAGCAAAAGTATACCCAGCCTGATCCACCTGATCATCTTTGCTCTGTCCGTTTCCTTTGCATCCACGGTAGCCCATCTGAACATTCCTGACAAAATACATTTTTACAACAGGGTTCACATCAGTTTATTTACCGAAATGAATACAACAGGAGAAATATTCATGGAACATGACGAGAAAATCCGGCTGACCGAGACCGTAACAAGCTCAGGCTGAGCCTCCAAGTTGTCTCCAGGGGACCTGGAGAAGACACTGTGCGGAATGGCATTTCCCTCTGACGAAAATGTTATCATCGGACTTAAAAGGGCTGACGACTCGGGAGTGTATCGTATCTCGGATGATTTGGCAATCGTTCAGACAGTCGATTTTTTCACGCCTATTGTCGATTCCCCCTACTGGTTCGGGCAGATTGCCGCAGCCAACGCCCTAAGCGATGTCTACGCAATGGGAGGAACGCCAAAAACCGCCATGAACCTGGTTGCATTCCCTGCAAAAACAATGGATTTAAGTATTCTTCGGCAAATTATCCAGGGTGGTATCGATAAGCTCACAGAAGCCAAGGTTGCTCTTATAGGCGGGCACAGTATCGAGGACCAGGAAATTAAATACGGCCTCTCAGTAACCGGCATCATTCACCCAAACCAGGTGCTGGCCAAGAAAAATCTGCGGCCAAAGGACGGCCTGGTTTTAACGAAGCCGCTTGGTACTGGCATTGTTAGCACGGCAATCAAGGCCAACATGGTTTCAGAGCAGTTACTGGAAAAGGTGACCCGATTGATGGCGACACTCAACCAGAATGCTGCAAAAATTATGGCGCATTTTGATATCGGCGCCTGCACAGATATTACCGGTTTCGGGCTATTGGGACATCTTGCGGAAATGCTGAATGGTTCAGGGTACAGCGTAAGGCTTTTTTCGGAACAGGTTCCAGTCATCCCGGAAGCCAAAGACTTTGCCGCGATGGGGTTCATTCCGGCTGGCGCCTATAAAAACAGGGATTTTTGTAAACAAACGATCACCTTTGCCGAAACAGTTCCCCGCACACTTCAGGATCTGCTGTTCGATCCTCAGACATCCGGCGGACTTCTGATCAGCGTCAGCGACGATCATTGCAATGACCTCGTCTCGGCCTTAAAAGAGGGCGGCATCATAGATGCTGTTCAAATAGGCGATGTTGTTGACAACCAGGAAGAAATGATTTCAGTTATTTGAGCTCAAATCTTTTTTAATAAATAGTATGATGGATCATGTATATGAAACAAATCGATGCACGGGGCTTGGCATGCCCGGCACCAGTACTTCAAACAAAAACCGCCTTACAGGGAGAAAGTTCAAGGAGCGTGAGAGTTGTTGTCGACAACGCCGCTTCCCAGCAGAACGTCCAGCGATTCCTTGAATCCCAGGGTTTTCAAACAACCCTGGAGCAGGCCGGTTCAGACTACCTCGTCATTGGCAACCGTGAGTCGTTGTTGTCTGGCAGGCTATATCCTGAAACAGAGACTCACGACAACGCTAAAAAGATCATGGTCATATGTGCCTCAGACCGCATTGGTTCCGGTGACGACACACTGGGCAAGAAACTGATGGCCAACTTTTTACGCACGCTCAAAGAAATGGGTGATGACCTGTGGTCGCTTGTATTCGTAAACAACGGCGTCAAACTCACTATTGAGGATTCGGACGTGCTCGAAGATCTGACGGCCTATGAATCTGCAGGTCTCAAAATTCTTGTCTGCGGCACCTGCCTGGAACATTTCGGCCTGTTGGAAAAAAAGCGGGTCGGCGAGACAACAAACATGCTGGATATCGTTACAGCTATGCAGGTGGCCGATAAGATCATCAACATGTAACAGCTTTTTATTACAGGACGTTACTTCCAGTCCACTTTTCTCATATTTTTTTATCCGAAAAAGATATTATTTCTCTAATAAATCTTGACGTAAAAAATACATTTATCTATAATTCTATATCTTCAGTTTTTAGTACTTTTTATTGGGTGAAATTGTTCACGAAGTAGTTTTAATCATTTCTATACAAAAGTGGAAAAAATGAAAGATTTAATGACAGTGGCTTTGATTTCCGTAATTGGTTTGGTGGCCTTTGTAGCTTACCTGCTGTATGCTGCTAAGCTTCTGTTTTTTGTAGCTTTAGCATACTTGACATATTCATTTGTGAGGCATGGTTTTGAGCGGGGTGACCTGAAGCAACCGCCTACCCTCCATATGGATGACGCAGGTTTGCCTGTCACCTGAAGTTATAGTCCCAATATTTTCTTTTATAACTCTGCAGTTTTTATCGTAAATTGCAGAGTTTTTTTATATCAGGAAAGGCAGCCTCTTTATATAGGCGGCAACATCCAGATTTCCCGCCAGGGAAAGGTAAAAAACAGGCATGAAGGCCTGACCTCTTTTCCAATCAAATAACTCAGACTACATCAGACCGTTCCCGTGGATAAGGAGAGTAGTTCATGACCGGATATATTCTTGCAATAGACCAAGGCACCACCTCGAGCAGAGCCATCGTATTCAATGAAAGCCTTGCAATAGTTTCCGTTGCCAGGCAGGAATTTGAGCAGTTTTTCCCTCGTGCGGGCTGGGTCGAGCACGATCCTGAAGCGATCTGGGATTCAACGCTGGCCACATGTAAAAAGGCCATTGCTGATGCAGACCTGAATGCTTCTGACATAACATCCATAGGTATCACCAATCAGCGGGAAACAACGGTGGTCTGGGAGAAAGAAAGCGGCAAAACCATTCATAAAGCCATTGTCTGGCAGGATAGACGCACTTCAAAATTTTGTAACGAGCTGAAAGAAAAGGGACATGAGCCGATGATTACGGCCAAGACAGGGCTGCTGCTCGATTCCTACTTCAGCGGCACAAAGATCAAATGGCTTCTCGACACTGTTCCCGGCGCCCGCAAGAGGGCCGAAAGGGGAGAGCTGCTTTTCGGCACCATTGATACCTTCCTGCTCTGGAGGCTCACCGGAGGCAAAGTTCATGCCACAGACGCAACCAATGCCTCACGAACAATGCTGTTCAATATCCATAATAATAGCTGGGATGATGACCTTCTGAAGCTGATAGATATTCCGTCTTCGATGCTGCCTGAAGTTAAGGACTGTTCGGCTGATTTTGGTACGAGTGATCCTGAACTGCTGGGGGCCGCCATCCCCATTGGCGGCATGGCAGGCGATCAGCAATCCGCCCTGGTGGGTCAGGCCTGTTTTCAGCCGGGAATGATCAAATCCACCTACGGAACTGGCTGTTTCATTGTCTTGAACACCGGCTCTGAAGCTGTTCAGTCAACCAATAGATTGCTTACCACCATCGGCTACAGATTAAACGGTGTGACCACCTACGCCCTGGAAGGCACCATCTTTGTGGCCGGTGCCGCTGTCCAGTGGATGCGTGATGCCATGGGACTGATCGAACATGCCTCAGAAACCGGAAAGCTTGCCCGGCAGGCAGACAGAAATCAAGATGTTTATCTGGTTCCTGCCTTCACCGGTCTTGGTGCCCCGCACTGGGATCCCGATGCACGGGGAGCCATCTACGGTATCACCCGGGCAACAGGGCCTGCTGAGCTTTCAAAAGCGGCACTCGAATCGGTCTGTTATCAGACACGGGATCTGCTGGAGGCCATGCGTGGTGACTGGCCAGGTATGGGAGATACCGTTCTGCGGGTAGACGGCGGTATGGTCGCATCCAACTATACCATGCAATTTCTGGCAGATATTCTCAGCGCCCCGGTTGACAGGCCTGAAATTCTTGAAACCACGGCACTGGGTGCAGCCTATCTTGCCGGACTGAACTGTGGTATATTTCCACCACCGGACAAGTTCAGTACCTCCTGGAAACGAGATCTTCGCTTTACTCCGGAACTTGATGAAGATATCAGAAAAAGGCAATACAACGGCTGGAAAGAGGCTGTAAGGAAAACCCTCACATAAGGGGATGGTGAAAAAGGCCGGAGCCGATACCCCAGCCATTGTAAGAACCCGTCCAGGATCAGTCCAGGTGACACTATCCAAAGCCTTCGCCTATCTTCTTCTGCCAAAAGCTTTCCGCTGATACCGCCTGAACAAATCAGAAATTCGATCTACTGCTTATAGATAAAGGTACCCACCTGCTCGCCGTTCAGGGCTTTGGTAATATTTCCCTCAACCATTCCGTTAATAACCTGAACCTTTTCAATCACTTCACTATTTTGAATGATTTCCAGACAGGGACGTTCAAGAACTAGATCATCCTGGCCGCTGGCCAGCAGATCTCTGGCACCGATCTCAGCTATAAACCGGGCGTCAGGATTCTTTTTGGGATCCTCTGTATAAAGCCCTTTCTCATCTTTTACAAAGACGATGGTTTTTGAACCAATAAGATCAGCAAGAATAACCAGACCAACATCGGTACGATGGAGAGGAATTCTACCCACCTCCGGCTTGATGGCAAAATAGTCATAGGGCGGCATACCGTGCATCACAGGTATGATCCCTTCAGCAAAATAGGTTGGCAGCTTAACAATGTCTGAATGAGAAATCTGAACCCCGCCCCAGGGAGAAAGCAGGGCTGCGATCATCAAGGCATTCTGCTCCGATACCATACTGCCAAACTTGGCAATCACCCCTGTGGGCATCCCCATCTCCAGACCAATGGTATAGATATGTCTGCTTCGTGTGCCGCCTCCAGTCGTAATAAGCATCTTATGCTCAGGCCTGTTCTTCACTACCTCCTTTAAGATACCAGGCAAGGCCTTTGCACCCCGGTCACAGATAGATTGACCACCAATTTTCAGTATCTTAACATCAGGGTAGAGCCTTTCCTGGGGAGCGATATCCAAGGTATCGATAAACTCTTTACTCACCAGGCTCTCTCCCATCAACTGGCTTTTCACATGCAGCCTTTTTCCGTCCTTTTCCCGTACCAATGCCATTGATCTTCCTTTTTATCTCTTTAGATTGCTATTTTTTGCCTTTTTTTGATTTCTTACCTCGCTTTAAGGCTACAAGCTTTGCTCCAGTTTCCTTGGCAAGCTGCTCGAGTTCCACTTTGCGAAAATGTTTTCCGTATACTTTGAGGTTGACATCACTGACCGCAAAAACTTTAAATCGAGGAGTCTCTGTGCCCTTCCTTGCCCTGGTTCGTTCCCTGTAGAATATTTTTCCAGCCATATTATTATCCTCCCTGGTTCTAATTTCTTTCAGTTTATAATGCTATAACTGTATGGTATGCGTTTATAACCGAAATAACAAGGGGTATATGAATCTTTCCGCTGGCCATCCATAGACCTCTTCGGTTATATACTAATGTATATTTTCACTCTAACCCACATCGGCAAGGAGAAGGCCTGCTCTTCTTCGCCCTGGATATTATATCTATGTATATTCAATACAACCAATGAGTTCAAGATGAGCGCCATTCCAGAAAAAGTACGCATATTCTTAGAGAAAAATCAGCTGCAACCGCTGGAGTTCGAACCAGGTTCCACCCCCACTGCCGAAACAGCGGCCAAGCGTATTGGGGTACCAGTCGGTCAGATTGCAAAATCAATGCTCTTCAAAGGCAAAGACAATGTTTTCCGTCTTATTGTCGCTGCAGGTGATAGACGAATCAACAATGGCGCGGTTAAAAGAGCCACCGGAGCCAAACACCGCATGGCCAGAGCCGATGAAACAGTAGAGATAACGGGATTTCGTCCAGGCGGGGTCTGTCCTTTCGGTTTAGAAAATCATGAGGTTGAAATACTTCTTGATTCTTCACTCACCGAATACGAAACAGTTTACCCCGCTGCAGGTACTGACGCCACTGGCGTCCCTTTAAGCCCTGACTACCTGCAGCAAATCACAGGCGCACGATGGGTCAGCGTCACTGATAGTGTGTAAGTTGCTGAGAAATACGGTCTTCACAGCATATCGGTTTTATAAAAACAAGCGGTACGCCTCATTGTCCGTTTCCTCAAAATAGGTATAGCCCAGCTCAGCCAGCCTGTGGTCAAGGTTTCGATCATCCTTATCTGCAGATTCAAGGCCTATCAGTACCCGGCCAAAATCACCGCCCTGCATGCGGTAATGAAACAGGGATATATTGTTCTCTCCTCCTGTGGCATCGAGAAAGCGCACCAAAGCCCCCGGGGTTTCAGGAAACCAGAAGCGAAACAGACGTTCATTTTTCACCTGAACGGACTTGCCGCCCACCATATAGCGGATATGGCTTTTGGCTAGCTCATTATCAGTTATATCAATATTTTCATACCCCGTCCGGCTGAGTTCCTTACTGAATTCCCGTATCTCTTCTCTGCTGGAAACAGATATTCCCACAAAGATATATGCCCGCGTCCTGTCTGCAAGTCTATAGTTAAACTCGGTGATATTTCTCTCACCTACAAGGTCATGACAGAACCTTTTCAAGCTGCCGGGTTCTTCGGGTATGGTTACTGCGAAAAGGGCCTCCTGCTGCTCACCGGTCATCGTCCGTTCGGCAACATAGCGCAGCCGTTCAAAGTTCATATTGGCCCCTGAATTGACCGCAACCAGCGTGTTTCCAGAACATGTATGGCTATTGATATATTGCAATAGCCCTGTCATAGCCAATGCACCTGCCGGTTCAACAATTGACCTGGTCGCATGGTAGATGGCTTTTATACCGCTGCATATCTCATCAGTGGTTACCCCGATAATTTCATCGACATATTCCCTGCACAGGGCAAAGGTCTTCTCTCCCACTTTTCGTACCGCAGCACCATCGGCAAAGATCCCCACCGATGAAAGCGTAACACGTCTTCCTGCTGCAAGTGACCGGGCCATAGAGTCACTGTCCACCGGCTCAACACCGATAACGCGTATTTCCGGCCGGAGAATTTTTATATAGGCTGCCATTCCGGCGATCAGACCACCGCCACCCACCGGAACAAAGATGGCATCAAGCCTGCCTGGATTCTGTCGTAAAATTTCATCAGCCACAGTGCCCTGTCCGGCAATGACCATATCATCATCAAAGGGATGAACAAAAATCATACCGGTTTCTTGTATAAGTACCCGGGCATACTCAGCAGCATCGGAATAATTATCGCCATGCAGGACAACTTCCGCACCAAACCGTTTAACAGCTTCCACCTTTATAGCAGGAGTAGTCACCGGCATTACAATCAATGCCCGGATATTCAGTTTGGCAGCAGAAAATGCCACCCCCTGGGCATGATTTCCAGCAGAAGCTGCGATAACACCTTTTTCCTTCTCTCCTGCGGTAAGATTGGCAATCTTATTATAGGCCCCCCGCAGTTTGAAAGAGAAAACCGGCTGTTGATCCTCCCGTTTCAATAAGATTCTATTGCCCAGTCTATAACCTGTATCGTATCTATTTTAAAATGAGTACATCGCCCGTACTTTTTTACATCTATGACCAGCATTCGCCACTTCTTTCCGGCTATCGGAATTTTTTGTGGCAGGCGACTTTACTGTCCATAAGTTTCTGAAATTTTTCCATCAATAAATCAGAATCTCGATATGTTACCGCCTTTTTAAATGCCTCGAGGACAACCATATATTCGGCCATTGACTCTCCCCATTCAGGTGCGCTCAAACTATCCATCTCTTCTGAAATTGCTATAAATTGATAAATATCTTCTTGTCGTGGCACCCTTCCCTCTTTAAGATCTTTTTTTATCACCAACTGAATCGAACTTAAATTCTGCTTTACTGCCCTATACTGTTTTCCCTGTTCGTCATTCACAGTTTCTTTCTTCTTTGGTTTTTGCTAATTGATTTATTTCTGATAAGTTATATGTACCCCCTCAGAAACGATCAATGCCATCTTTTTTTCAACAAACTTCAATTTTGAGAGACACCTACCCGTCATCTTTTATCTATCTCTCTGGATAAAGCAAAGGTATTTTATTAAAAATTTTGCACCAAGATGCAGTAAAGAGATGACGAAGATACTTGATGAAATACGAACGCTATTGCAATACCCCTTGCAGCACGCAAAGTAAAATTCCCTTCTGAAAGTGCACTCTATTATTTTCATCAGCAGCGACATTACTGACACCTCGTGATGAACCAAACGTGATAGTCGCATCTTCCAGCGGATATTCAAAACCTTTTAAAGTTATTCCGCTCACATCACCACAGAGAGGAAGTAGCGAAACCAGCTGGCCTTTTTGCAGGGTAAGATTGTATTTCTTTCCTGAATGAAGAATACGTATGATACAGGTATCATCTCCCAGAAAGATATCCACAGCCCTGTATCTGGGAGCGGCTGCAAGCATAATATTGGCAAGACTCATATCCCATCTTCCCCCCAGTCCCCCTTCAATCCACAGACAAGATGCTCCTTTTTTCAAGGCCAGATCAAGAGCCAGCTCCAGATCTGTTGCATTTTTCCTTCTTGGGTAACGGATTATTTTCGTTTTCCTGTTCTGTTCCAGTTGTGCCAGGTTTTCCGGTGAAATAGAGTCCAGATCTCCGACTATAATATCCGGAACGATGCCAAATTCATTATACTGGTTTGCACCACCATCTACGGCAATGACAAGATCAGCCTGTTTCAGGCGATGTATAGTTTCGGGTGAACTGGTATAAGAACCGTTAGCAAGCAGTACAGTGAACATTGTTATAAGATACCTTTATAAACCGACGTTTTGCCATTTCCGGCAGGTTTTTTGCCGTGGCTGCATCTGCTGTGCCACCAGGCAGCCGGGGAGATACGGCGTAAAAAATTTACAAACCTCAGCTATCAACACAGATAATTGATGAAGGGCTGAGATGCAAGTGTATCTGTTCATTGACTGCAGGAGGCGCAGGTTCCAGCGGCAGATCAAAGGAGAAGGGCAGACCTGCGACAACAGACATCTTATAACTGCCGCCCTGGAACTGTCTTCTTGTAATTATGCCCGCAAGTACTATCCCCTCTGCCCTTTTCTCTGGCTGCACTGCTGAAACAATACGTGCGCCATCCGGGCGAAAGATGAGAATGCTTTTTCCGGTATTCTTACGGGGTATCGTTTTTCGTCCTGAGGCTGCAAAGCGTAAATTCCCCTTTGCAATATCTATCGGTGAATGAAACTCGAGATCGTCATCAAAATACCCTTCGACCACATTGGTAAAACCTAAAAACCGTGCCACCCTACTGTTTGCAGGTGTTCTGTAAAGCTGCTCAGGCGGATCAAACTGCTGCAGCTGCCCGTCTTGAAGGATTGCCACCTTGTCAGCGATCCCGAAGGCCTCCGATTGATCGTGGGTTACAAAAACCGCAGTAACGGACAGGGACTTCAAGATCGCCCGAATCTCACCAATGAGCCTCTCTCTCAAGCTGCGGTCAAGAGAGCCAAGGGGCTCATCTAAAAGAAGCAGTCTGGGACCGGGAGCAAGGCTTCTGGCCAGAGCCACCCGCTGCCGTTCCCCGCCGGATAATTCATCGATATTTCTGTTTTCAAAACCCGACAGCCCCACTGTTTTCAGCATCTGGACAACCTTCCGCCTGATTTCATCAGGGCTGCATTTCTGCATTTCAAGACCAAAGGCGATATTTTCCCATACCGATTTATGCGGAAAAAGTGCATATTCCTGGAACATCATACCAAAGTTCCGTTTGTGAGGCGCTACATTTTGTATATCTTCTCCAGAAAAACAGATGGTTCCGGTATAGTCTTTTTCAAGACCTGCAAGAATCCGTAATAATGTGGTTTTTCCTGAACCCGATGGCCCGAGCAGGCAAAGCACTTCTCCTTTTTCAAGAGAGAAATTTATATCGTGCAACACTTCTTTGTCATCATACTGGCAGGTCAACTGCTCAACCACAAGCGTGGCACCAGTTTTTGGATTCTGATGACCAACAGGTGCATATATGTCTTTTTCTGAATCGACCATTTTTCTATCTGTTCAATGAGCTTCTTGTTTTATCAAGTTTTCCCAGCAGCCAGAATCCTGAGCATGTCACCAGCATAAGAATGGTGGACATGGCCATGGCCTGCCCGTAATTCAGCTCTCCCGGCTGACCGAGAAAACGGAAAATTGCCACGGGCATCGTTGGAGTATGCGGCCGTGTCACAAAGGCAGAGGCACCAAATTCTCCCATACTGATCGAGAAGGCAAAAACAGCTCCCACCAGGATCGCCCTGCTGATAATGGGAATATCGATCAACCGCCAGACCTGAAACGGTGATGCCCCCAACAATGCTGCCGCATCACGCAGGCTCTGCGGAATTTGCCTGAGACTTGGTAAAATACACCGTACCACAAAGGGAAAGGCAACGAGCGCATGAGCAATGGGAACAAGGGCCAGCGAATCTCTCAAATTCAACGGCGGTGCGTTCAAGGTAATAATATACCCAAATCCCAGGGTAACTGCCGATGTGGCGAGAGGCAGCATGATGAGGGCATCCCAGAATGAGGCGCTGCCTTTCCTGCTCGCGGCAAGAAAAATGGAGGCAAAGAGGCCCATAATAAGTGCAAGTATCATCGCGGCAAATGCAAAGCCAACGCTGTTTGTCACCGCTGATATGGGTTCAACAAAAAAGATCGAGCGTGCCTGACTGCTGAAAAGAGAGATATAATAGGTAAGGGTAAATCCATCCTGACCGGTGAACGAACGAATGACCAGGGCTGCCAGAGGTGTAAACAGCAGAAGAATCATAAAACCCAGGTTAAGGCTGACAATAATTTTCTGGCCGGGTGTTATTATTTTTTCTGGTGTTCCGGTCGGAGAATCATTGTAAAAACCAACACCAGATCTGCTGCCAAGTCTGGCATGCAGCCACATTAACAAAAAGTTGACGATAATTTGTATCAGAGAAAGTGCTGCCGCCATCGGCAGGTTAAAGAGCTGCACGGACTGCCTGTAAATCTCCACTTCAATAGTGGCATAGCCCGGTCCTCCCAGAATAAGAACCACCCCGAAACTGGTAAAACAGAAGATAAAGACTAAAAGAGCCGCTGAGCCGACAGCAGGCATCAACAGCGGCAGGGTAATTTTACGAAAGCTCTGCCAGGGCGAGGCTCCGAGCATTCTGGCAGCTCCCCGCAGGTCAGGATTAAGCCCTGCCCAGAACCCGCTGACAATCCTGAGCACCAGGCTGTAATTATAAAAGACATGAGCCAGCAGAAAAAAACTCACCGTCTGATCAATCCTGATTGGCGGTTGTTCAAGAGTAAACCCCCGCATTAACCAGGTATTCAATAAACCGTTGGAACCGAGCAGCGCACGAAAGGCAGCGGCCGTTACCACAGTCGGCAGTACAAAGGGTACTGTCATTATCGCCTGCAGAAAATTTTTGCCCCAGAATTGATAGCGGGCAAAGATAAAAGCACCCGGCAGGGCAAGCACCAGGGTAATGAGCGTCGAAAGTGCTGCCTGCCAGGTGGTGAACCAGAGAATACGGCCATAGACCGGTGAATGGACAAGCTTACTCAGACGCTCTGGATTCCAGTCTCCTTCTGGCAGAAAACTCAGGAGGATAATCTTTATCAGCGGATAAAAATAGAAGACCAGAAGGAACGAGAGCGGCAGTAAAAAAAGCAGCCACCGATATAAAGGCTTTGCCTGTTTCAATACGTAATCGTCCTGTTATCTGAGAACAGCGTTGGTCCAGGCCTCAATCCAGCCATCACGATGCGCCTCGATCGCTTTTGGATCAACCTGGGCAGGATTATCAGCAACAACGGCATATTTAACAAAGACTTCTGGCAGCTTTGCCTGTTTATTTGCCGGGAAAACAAACATTTGCAGAGGGATATCTTCCTGAAAAGACTTGCTCAGCATGAAATCAACAAACTTTTGTGCCAGTTCTACTTCCTTTGTGCCTTTCAGGATACCAACAAATTCGATCTGGCGAAACGCATTGGAATCGGTGACCATGGCAGCAGTTGGAGCCT
>PDWJ01004756.1_pt1 | contig 19722 bp, 11 predicted proteins | sample 1430881 | NCBI WGS metagenome assembly PDWJ01 (sample SAMN01162460, study PRJNA174530) | Oral metagenome, whole genome shotgun sequencing project. | biome: Marine environment; feature: Marine mammal; material: Swab sample of the gingival sulcus; isolation source: swab sample of gingival sulcus...
CCGCCACCCGGCAAGCGAAGCGGTGGCACGCTTTCTGGGCCTTGGCAATATTCTCTCTGGAAACATCAATGCCAAAGGCATCTTCGAACACGAAATCTTCTGTGGTATATGCGAAAACAATACGCCCCTCCAGCCCGGCAAAACCTTATTATTACTCCGCCCGGAGGGGGCAACACTCACCACAACAGCCGCAGAACAATACAATATGCTCCGCGGCAAGGTTATAGTCCGGCAATTTCTTGGCAGCCGCTACCGCCTCACCATTATGGCCGGCCAGCATTCGTTGGTTTTTGAGCTTCCTTTAGAGCCAGCTCCACCACAGGTCGATGAGGCAATCACTCTGCACATCGAACCATCAAGCATGGTCTTCTTGAAATCCCGGCCCAAAGGGGAAATGTAAAGAATATAACCACCTCAGAAAAATCAGGTTTGACAGCCACAGGCCACCTATGGTAGAAAAAGCAACACTCTTTGGAATTTTTTTTGCGCGCAACACCTCCAAAGAGCCATAATTCTTTCCTATACGCACCCGTAGCTCAGCTGGATAGAGCACCAGGCTTCGAACCTGGGTGTCAGGGGTTCGAATCCCTTCGGGTGTACCATATAACAAATAGCCCATTGATATTACATAAAATATCAGTGGGCTATTTTTCGTAGGGGCAGACTCTATTTCTACCCTGTTTGAATCCGTTTCGGGTGGATATGGAACCCGCCCCTACGAATTTTGTTCGTCTGTTTATGTGCTAAACAAGCCCAAACAATCCAGTCTCTTTTTCTGGTCTCCACAGAGCCATCACACCAGCACCAGACTCTTGATTTTCATTTTACCGATATGCTATAGTGGCCTCTTCACGATACTGGTCGGGTCCGCCTTCTCTACGCTCAATCATACACCCCGGCCCGTGTCACCCTGCTCCCTGTGGCGGACAAAAATTGTGGAGCATAACTTCAGCGGAGGGAGTTGGCATATTGGCTCTCTGGTAAAGAGAAAAAAGAATTCGGTGAGAATAGCAGCCTCCCCAAAGGCATTTCTCTCCATCTACGATATGCCGCTGTTACCGTGAATGGCAAAAAATCAAGAAAAGGCGAAAAGCAAACAGGCTTCAGTAAAAATTTCTTACCGAAATACCGCAAAAGACAGGTTACAGGCCTTCTGGGATGTTTTTGATAAAGAAGATACTGTCCTGGTCGTGATCAACGCCGACCCCGACGCACTCGCCAGTGCCCTGGCGGTAAAACGGCTACTGCGCTACAAGACAAAACAAGTCACCATCGCCCACCCCAATGAGATCCGGCGCATGAACAATGTCGCGATGGTAGAACGCCTCAAAATCCCTCTGGAGCGACTGGGCAACGTCAGAACCGGCGACTATACAAAAATCGTGATGGTTGATTCCCAGCCCTCACATCTGCCCTGCTTTGAAAAACTTGAATTTGCAGCGATTATCGACCACCATCCAATCTCAGGAGACTGGGAGGTCCCTTTTGTCGATATCCGCCCCGATTACGGTGCCGTTGCCACGATGATGGTCGAATATCTTCGTGCTGCGAATATGCGCCCTTCGGTGGCTCTTGCCACTGCCCTTTTCTATGCCATCAAGGTCGATACCCAAAATTTTGAAAAGGGTTCCCAGATCGCAGACGGTATCGCCTTCAGATACCTGTTCAACATCGCCAACCGTAACCTGGTACGAAAATTCGAACTCACAGATCTGCGACGTTCAGAGCTGAAATATTTCAACATTGCCCTTCAAGAGCTAAAATACTCAAAAAGACGCTATTACAGCCATATAGGAAGAGTAAGAAGTCCCGACGTGCTGGTTATTATCGCAGATTTTCTTAACCATGTCGGTGAAATAGACTGGGTCTTTGTTTCCGGGATTCACGGCGAAAAACTCGTAGTAATCTTCCGTTGCGACGGCTATCGTAAAAGTGCCGGAAAACTTGCCGCCAGAACTTTTGGTTCTCTCGGTTCTGCCGGAGGCCATAAAGAGGCAGCCCGGGCAGAGGTGCCGCTGAAAAACCTGGAACTTGGCGACAAAGAATTTACTTCCGCATATCTAAAACGTCTTATCATGCGACATATATAGCCAGCACAGATTTTCTCGCATCCTCTGCGGCCTAAACGTCTTTCTCAGATAGCAAGAAACGCAACTTTCGACTTTAGCAATTGTTCGTTATCAACTGTTCTTTGACAAATTGGACGTGCTTTAAAGCTGTAGCCATAATTGTATCGAAAAATGCCGCTGCAGTTTTTTCACAAAACATACCCATCTGCCGTAGTTATTCTGCAGCCAATATGTATTTATATAATCTATCGAATCTCGAAAGTTGAGTAGTTACCAGTAAAGAATATTATATAGCTGGCTTTCTTCTATTGTCCCATATTCTAACAATTTTTATTAAATTGTTTTCTTCATCTACAGTATAAATAAAAGAAAAAGGAATTTTATAAATTGATATTTTCCTAAATTTTGTATTTTCGATTGCTTTTCCTGAATATGGATTGCTTTCCAATATAGATATAGCAGAGTAGAATTGAGCTTTAGCTTTATTTCTTCCTTGTGTAAATATATTTTCGTAATAATCTATAAACCATTCAAAATCTATGCTGCTACTTTCTAAAAATAGAATATTCATTTTTATTTTTTATTAAGAAATATATCAGGTTCTGGCCTTGATAATTCTTTATCTGTTCCCAAAGAATCAACCCAGTTACACATTGCTTCCTTAGAAATAAATTCTCCTTTTTCTAATTCTTTATCTGCTTCAATAAGAGCCATTCTTAAAGCTAGTTCTTTTTCTTTTTCTTCATTCAAAAAATTCTCTAAAACAATGCTTACCATTTGCGAAAGAGAACGATTATCATTTTTAGCTCTTATTTTAAGCCCTTCTCTTATTTCTGGTTTTACTCGTAATGATAATGGCACAGTCTTCATTGGGACCTCCATACTTTGTATTAAAAAAGTAATAACAATCACTACAATGTGTGAAAGTGTATTACTTGTCAAATATTTTTTAAATTCTTCACATAATATTTGTTATGTCAGCTATAGAGTTTCCTTTTATTGCCTAAAAAACCAAAGAAAGAGAGCTGACACCGTCAGACCAGCAAACAGTAACGTTGCGTTAACAAAGAAAAAAGGCAAAAGAAAAAAATCTCTTGTGTTGTTTGATAGAAACACAAGAGATTTTTTATATCTGATCCCGAAAAACAAAATACTACTCAATCTCAACAAAGAGCAGCGCAACAAGTCCATACACCCCAGACAACGCAACAACTCCGATCCCAGCCCGAGAGGGCATCTTCTTTTGCACAATCATCTGCCAGACGAAATAGACGAGTAAAGAAACGACAATACCAAGCAGACCCCAGAAACTTGCGACAAAATGAAGATCAACGAAACCACTGCTTGGCCTTTTTTCTTTTAAGACAAAGGGAAACAAGATCTCGGCAATGCGTTTTCCGAGAGTTTTTTCAGCCCGGGACATGGAATGGGTTATCGTTTGAAAAGCCTGAAAACTCTGATCCATAACAACCCCATATATTCTATTTTCATCAGAAAAGGTTGCGGTAACAAACACCGGGTTAAATAAGAGTCTCAGATCCATAATCTTGGGATTATAATTTTTCAGAGGCAGAGGAATAAGGCGATACTGATCACACGACAGTAACAGCACCTCGCCTCCCTGTCCGACCACAAGCCCGTAATAATCACGCTTTTTCGTCTCAGAGACCTTTACATAGCGCACCTTCAAGTCGTCAGGAAGCGGCACCTCAGCGGCCTGGGGCTGTCCCTTTTTTCGCTTAAGATGAAAAAGCCGCCCGGCACTATCGAGTAGAAAGGCTCCTTCATCAAGCTGTTTTAACACCGAGAATTTTCCAAACACCTCGACCACCGGAAACGAACAGCCCACCTCGCGCAATGCAGCACTGAATTGCTCTGAAAGAGCAGGAACGGGACGACGAGTATCCGCATTAAAAAAGATCAGACCATCGGCACTGCTATAAAATCGATCGTCGGGAAAAACCAGCCGAGCCTGCCCCGGTTCTGATTCCAATAACGGATACACCCGAGTTTGTGGCCTGGTCATTTCCCGGGCTCGCACCTCCAAAACCCGGCGTCCCTTTTTCATCTCCATCTTCGTAAAGTCACGACCTGCAATACGCATCGGCAACAGACCACGTATTTCCATATTTTTATAATAAATAAATGGAAGCAGTCGCTCAAACTCCAAACGAGACAACCAACGGCCACTCTCGGTACGATAGGCCAAGGTCAAATGGTGCTCTTCGGCGTGCTGCTGCATTTCCGGTGGTACCGTCCCGGAAATCTTTTCTGTATAGATAAACTCCTCGGCAACCGGAGAGTAAAAAAGATGGGTCTTTTCTATCGGCGAAATAACAAGCTGCTCGTAAAACCGAGGCAGATAAAAAGAAGCCACCAGAACAATCAATACAATAAAACAAATTCGAGAAAATATACGCATTACACCACCCTCCGACACCGGTAACGAAAGGCTGGGTATAATACTGCAAAAACCAGCAGCAGCAGAGGCAGCACAAGAAAACCCATATCCTGCCGCCAGGCTCCTGGAGTATATTGCGGCAGATACCAGGCACAGATCGCCGCAGCCAGCAGCCCATTAGCAGCCTTGAGACGTAACGCCGGCTCAAGAAGCACCAGGGCAGTGCCAAGATACCCGGCAACGCCTGCCAGTCCCCAGGGAGCTACAGTGAAAAACAACGTCGCTGGCCAAAATGGCGGAAACCAGTACAGGGTAACCCAGGCCAAAAGAAGCACCGCAGGCAACAACGCCGCCGCAAAAGCCAACAAGCCGACCCCCAGATACGAAAAGATGAGACGCTGTGGAGTAATCGGAAGATGCAACCCGAGACGCAACCGCCCCCCTTGCATTTCGGGAAGAAACTGAAAAAGAGCCACCAGAATACCGGTGAACAGGGGCAAAAAACGCAGCTGTTCACAATATACCTGGCCAAGCTGCAACACCCGGTACCAAACAACCTCAGGATGATCAAGCAGAAACAAACGCCGTGTTGCAACGGCCATCTGCACGGCAACACCCAAATTAACCAGGGCAAGCAATGCCCAGAACCGCCAAATCTTAACCCATTCTTTACCAATAAGAGCCCGTAACATTTATTAATACCGTCCCGTATAGCCAACAAAGGCATCTTCCAATGTCATCGGCCGCTCCTCGAGCGAGCAGCCCACTTCAGCTTCGACCTCTGGCAACGAGGCAAAGCTGAAAATCTCTGTGTAATCACTATGCTGTTCCACATTTTTTATCCGTGACGATGGCCGCTCAGCGACAGGAATTGCCTTTTTACTGCGATAACAATGAAAATTCTGCTGAAAATCGGCCAGCGAGGTGGTCAACACGGTGCCGCCCCGTTCCAGAAAAATTACCTCTTCGGCAATATGGGCCATATCCTGAATAACATGGGAGGTCAGCAACGTGGTCCGGGGTCGTCCAGCATCGTTGTTCGCCTGAAACTCCCGCATAATATCAAGAAACAGGCGGCGATACCCGGCATCAAGACCAATGGAATAATCATCGAGCAGTAACAATTCCGGTTGCTGGGCAAGTATCAACCCAAGCACCACCTGAGAACGCTGCCCGCACGACATATTTTTAATACGATGCCCTGGCGACAGCCCAAGACGATCCACCAGCCGATAATAAATTGCCGAATCCCATCGAGGGTAAAAAGGGGCGTAAAAACGCTCAATCTCTCGTATCGAGAAAAAGTCCCAGGCAAGATGCCCCTCAAAAAGTAGACCTATCCGGCTCCTGGTCTCGACAGAAAGCTCGTGAGAAACCTCACCAAAGACCCGGCATTCTCCAGAAACCGGACGAAGAAAACCCATCAAAATCTGAATCAACGTGGTTTTACCAACACCATTTTTACCAAGCAGGGCATAGACCTTCCCCGCCTCAAGATGCAGATTCAGATTTTCATAGATCGGGGTGGTATGATAACGATGCCCTAACTGATTTATTTCAATAACCAAAGCCATTACCCAGAAACATCCATAGAAAAGAAAAAAGACCAAAAGACCGGTACGCAGCATCACAGACACTGCGACACAACTCTCGTCTCACAGGGCACTCTTTCCACAATCGCACAATACGACAACAGAAAAGAAAACAAAAAGTGCCGGTTATTTCACATGAAAAGTCAATGTTGCACTATGATATACCTGATCGACCTTGCCCACCAGATCATGTAATGGCCCACCTGCAGTAACATCTTCCTTATGGTTGACACTGATAATCCACTGCCCGGCACTCTGTACCCGAAACTGGCCTTGCCCCTTCATCAGATAAGAAAACAGTGAAAAGCCATCACTCTGACCAAAACTTGCGCTATGAGCAGTAATAAAATCAAGACTCTGGGCCGTGGTGGAAAGCGGCTTGCCATAGAATAACACATCAACCTCGACCAGATCGCCAACCCGTACCGTACTCAAATCAGTGCGTGGCACAATCTCCAGACCATGTCCCAACGGCTTGGGGGGCTGCCACGAGCCTAAAGAGACATAACTCTTTGCAAAGGCCGAGTATTTTACTGACATCAACACCTTTTTCGCATCCTTGACCTGATTCTTCGGTTTCAACAACAAACGCTCCCGGCCAGAGGTGTCAATATACTGGGTATAAAAATTAGGTTTTGACGAAAGCGCAAACTGATACACCCCAGGAGTGGCATCCTTGGTAAAAGCGACCTTCTGTACCGCAAGATCACCGGGATATACCGTCACGTTGTGGGTTTCCCCAACCTTTTCAGCAGGCTTTACCGCAGGAAGCAGCAACGCTGTTTTTTGCAACGCAGGATCAATCAGCTCAAAAGATTCGACCTCTACCCTGCCATTCGGGGAATTTAGAATATCATCCATCGGTAACGAATGCCCCCATCCCAACGAAAGCATGACATGGGGTGGTTGATGAGCCTCGGCTAAAAAGGCATTGATCCACACAGAATGAGCCTGAGCCACGGTCACAGATGCCAATAATATAACCCCGGACATTATGATATTACGCATATTTTCTCCTTATTCCAGCAGTATTTTGGAAAATTTTTCTCTTTTCCAGAAGCAAGAGCCATTGAAACTGCACCGCCACAGCGACACCATATTTTATTAGCTCCACCTATATTTCAAGGCATAATACCACCCTGAAAAGATCGGAAGCAACGTTTTTATCAAAAAACATGATCCAAGGTAAGCTCCTTATGGTCACCAATGGTTCTCCCCTTCTTATGTCACAACATTCGTCACGAACTCCCACGATGTATGAGCAAATTCCCTCATAGAAACAAAAAAATACACCCGTCTCATTCCGCAAAAACGCTTTACTTCAGAAAGTAACCTTTATGAAGATCATTATGTCAATACAAATATTTGCTAGACATTTAAAAAAAAAAGAATATATTAAAATATGGTGTGTTTTGTAAACTCAGGAGCACCTTTTTTATATTTGTAAAACTTAAGGAGATTTCCCATGCAACAGAAAATAGGGGTCGTACAAAATATCGTTGGTAGATTTAAGGCCGTTGATAAAGACGGAAACATCCGTATTCTGCAAAAAGGTGACTTTATCTATGAAGGAGAGGAAGTAAGTGCCATCCAGCAGAAAGGAGGTAACGGAACAACGCAAAATGACGGTTCTACCGAGAACTTTGTACTCATCCGAGATCTCCGAAATGGTGAAATGCACCTCATTCCCGAAAATGGATATCGTTATTTCAGTATTCAGGAAATGGGAAAAGATGAAGCCGCCCTTGCCCGAATCGGGATCTCTTCCGGCGAACAAGCAGACAATCCTGGAGAAGATACCGGAGCAGGTTTTCTGCGCGGCGGAGCCTTTGCCGGCCCTCAGGAATTTCTTAGCGATCCAGTGGCCCCAGGAATTCCTGAGGATCTTTCGATAGAAAGCATCATAGATGCAATTCCTGAAGAAGAACCGGAGCCTGACCCAACACCAAAGCCGAAACCCGAGCCGGAGCCGGAACCTGANNNTGAGCCGGAACCTGAGCCGGAACCCGAACCTGAGCCGGAACCCGAGCCGGAACCCGAGCCGGAGCCGGAACCCGAACCTGAGCCGGAACCCGAGCCGGAGCCGGAACCCGAACCCAACAATCCTCCAATAATTTCTGGAGATTCCACGGGCAGTGTTACCGAGCTTGTGGACAAGGCTCCTGGTGAAAATGTCACCACCCATGAGACCACCGGAACCCTCAACTTCGCTGATACCGATCCCGGCGATAGTCATAGCGTAACGGCCACTCCCAACGGTGGCAGTTATCTCGGAAATTTCACTTATACCGTCAATTCGACCACCGGTGAAATCGACTGGAAGTTCGCAGTAGAAGATGCTGATCTTGACCATCTCAAGGAAGGGGAAACCCTGACCCAGACCTACACCATAACCGTGGATGACGGCCATGGCGGCATTGCCACCAAGGATGTTACGGTAACCATTATGGGTCGTAACGACGGCCCTGTAGCCGTAGATGACAACAATGCCACATTTCTCAACACTCCTGTCAACGGTGATGTTCTTACCAATGACCATGATGTTGACAGCGATACCTTGACGGTTACCGAATTCACCATAGACGGAATGACAGGTACATTCCCCGCCGATGGCTCAAGTGTTACCATCACCGATGGAGCAATCACGGTGGGAACCATAGTGATGAACCCTGACGGTTCATACACCTTTACTCCGGCCACAAACTGGCAGGGCAACGTGCCCACCATCACCTATACCGTGGATGACGGGCAGGGAGGTACAGCTGAGGCAGATCTGATCATCACTGTTTCTAATGACAATCCGCAGATTGTTCCCGATCTCAATCGGGTCACCGAGGATGCTGCTGATCAGGCAGGCCATGATGACTTTAATCCTGCAACCAGTATTGTTACCGGGGACGTGCTTGATAACGACAGCGATCTCTACGGGAATCCCCTCCAGGTGGTTGGTGTAGTCAAGGGAAATAGCACCTCTAATCTTGAAGATGGCACCGGTGTTGGCAGTAGCATTGATGGCGACTATGGCACAGTCACCATTAATGCTAATGGAACTTACGAATATGCTCTGGACAACACAAATCCCGCTGTCCAAGCCCTGAGGGATGAGACCACCACCCTGACCGAAGTTTTCACCTATACCGCCTCCGACGGCCAGGGCGGGGTAAAACACACCACCCTGACTATCATCATCGACGGGATCAACGATGCTCCCATAGTTCAGCCAGACACCAACAGTGTTACCGAGGATAATAACACCAGTGCTACGGGCAACGTCATTACCGGCTATGATGATGGGGTTCAGAACGATGCCATGAAGGATACTGATGTGGACGATGGGGACACCCTCACGGTAACAGGTATCGCCGCAGGTACAAATGCAGCTTCCAGCAACAATGTTGCTTCCGGCACCGACTCTTCCAATGGCACAGAAATTACAGGAACCTACGGAACCCTCACAATCGGTGCGGACGGCAGCTATTCCTATGAGTTAGACAACGATTCGGATGCTGTTCAGGCCCTGGCGCAAGATGAAACCCGAACGGAAACCTTTACCTATACGGTCTCCGATGGCGATGGCGTGATAAAACACACCACCCTTACCATCACCATCAACGGCGTTAACGATGCCCCAGTGATCTCTAAAGAAGGCACTGATACCGACAGTGCCACATTCACCGAGAGCAACAATCCTCTTAGTGCTGAGGGAACGCTCTCCATCACCGATATAGACACCAAAGATACGGTAGCCATGAGTGTGGACAGCGTAACCACCAACGGAGGGAGCTACACTGGGCCTCTACCCGACACGACCACCCTCATGAATATGTTTACCGTGGGTGGCGGCGAACCCAGCACCACGGCACAGGAAAACCCCCACGGAATAGACTGGCATTTTAATTCAGGGACAGAGGCTTTTGACTTCCTTCCAGAAGGTGAAACCCTTATCCTCACTTATATGGTAAAAGCCACCGACACCCCGGGAGCCACCGATACCCATCCGGTAACCATCACCATCACCGGCACTAATGATGTCGGCGTTCTGGCACCTACTGAGGCCAGCACCCCCGAAGATCCTACTACCCCTCTCACAGGGAATGTTTTTGACGCAGGCACTCAGGATCCGGATTACGGCGAAAGTCTTGCTGTTACAGGCTTTAGCATCGACGGAATGACAGGTAGCTACACCCCAGGCAATACCGTTCCGGTGACCAACGACGCAGGGCAAACCATAGGCAGCTTCACCTTAAATGGCGACGGCAGCTACACGTTCACCCCCACTGCAAATTACAGCGGCCCGGTGCCTCAGGTGAGCTACACAGCAAACAGCGGCAGCGACGATGTAGGGTCTTCGACCCTGGATATTACGGTAACTCCAGTTTCGGATGCACCAACAATTCCTTACTCCGATGTAAAGACATGGGAAGATACTCCGGTAACCCTGAGCCTTACTCCCCCGACGATTACCGATACCATAGATCTCACCACCGACTCCACAGACGCAGATGATAACCCGGAACGACTGGGGCCGATCACCCTCACTATGCCATCAGGTATGGAATTGCTCCACGGAGCTACTGTGCTTACCACCGGCGGAAGTGTTAAGATTGTTCTTTCCGATGCTCCGGCAGGATACCACACGGCCACGGCTGCTTCAGAGCCCGGCGTTATCACCATGACCACCGCCGAATACGCAGCCCTTCAGGCGAATCCCGTTGCCCAGAGCCACGAGAATGTCAATGTTACAATCTCGGTCACAGAATACGAGGTGGATGGAGCCGGAGTTCCTCTGACCGGCATACCTGGAGCAGAGACCTCTGTGGATGTCCCTGTAGAGGTTAAGGCGGTCACCGACACTGTTGATCTGAAAATCGATGGTGGTGATCACCCATCAGGCGACCCCTGCACTCTAACAATCGATGAAGATGTTCCGGTCAACCTGAAAGACCATCTCTCGGCCACCTTTGAAGATACCGATGGTTCGGAAGAACGGTGGATTGAGATTACTAACCCAGGTTCAAACACCGTCGATATCATAGTGAACGGAATAACCATTGCTCCAGGAGAGACGGAACGCTTCGACGCTGCTGACTTGAGTAATTCAACCACCGACTTCCCTGACCTGGAGATAAAAGCTGGATCAAACTTCAGCGGGAGTATCAATGGCATCGAAGTAAGGCTTGTCGCCAAGGATAGAGACGGTGATACACCACTACCCTTTGATACCACAGAAGAGTCTGACCCTGTATTTATCAACCTTAATGTCAATCCGGTGGCAGGAGATGTTACCCCGATTGTTGCCTCGGAAACCACAGAGGATGCAGGACGCACCGATGCCAGCCTCGCAGTGAAGTTCCTTGAGAATCTGGCTCTTACTGACACCGATGGCAGCGAGTCGATCACCGAAATCACGATTGGTGCCATTCCCGATGGCTGGGAAATCAGGGATCACAATAACAACCCGGTCTCTGCAGGGGACTCAGTGGATATTCATGAATATACAAATTATATCGCCATTCCTCCGGCCCACTCCAGCGAAGACGTTACTATCGGACTCGTCGTGAAAACCGTTGACGGTACAGAGACCGCTACGGTTGCTATTGCGGCCAATATCAGCGTTACTCCGAAAGCAGAGACCTTGGTTCAGGATGGCTCAGGGAACTGGATTGGCAATGATAGCGATGGAGATGGGATTGCCGATCTCACCATGAATGGCAATCACACCTACAGCGAACCGGCTTTTGAAGATACCCCATTTGCACTTAACGTGGCTGGTGAATTTGACCTGACGGATGGCTGGTCGAACCAGGATAACGATGGGAGTGAGGAAACCTTTGCCCTGCTGAGTCCCCAGATCTATGATGCCGCCACAGACAGCTACATCGATGGCATTGGATCAACCTTTACCTGGGACGGCGGTTCTGCGACCTATACAGGGGCCGGCATAAAGATTCCTGTGGAACACCTTGATTCGGTGGTATTTAAGGCGCCGCCTCAAACCTCCGGACAGTTCAAAATCAAGGTCGAAGCCCATACCGTGGATACCGACCCCGACACTGGGGTGAAAGATACGGCCACCTCCGGTGAAGCATGGCTAGAGAACCTTATTGTAAACCCTGTGCCAGACCCGGTAACCATAGGTATCTCCCAGGCAAAAGGAAACGAAGACTCAGAGATTCCGCTGGATGTTCGTCCATTCAGCGATGATCCCGATGAGACCTTTAATGTCACTATCGAGAATATTCCACAGGGAGCCGAGCTCTATTACGACGGAACTCTACTCAATTCTCCAGGACAAACTTCGGTGACTATTGACGATTACGACCCGGGGAAACTAACAATCAAACCACCACTGCATAGCAACTTAGACTTCACGCTCAAGGTATCAGCGGTGTCCGTGGATACAGCTGTTATCCTTGACAACAATGGACAACCACAGACAGTGACAGTTACAAGTGCACTCTCAGATGCTGTTGACCTCAATGTACAAGTTCGGGGTGTTGCAGATGATGCCACCCTCGATGTTGCCAACAAAGAGGTAACCGAGGCAGAAAACGATGCCGCAGCGGGACGCATCTCACTCCAGGATCTCATCACCAATGTTGCATCCGAAGACGTTGACCCCCCGCCCGCCCCCAGCACCTCCGAAACCACGACTGTGGTCATTTCAGGACTGCCAGCCGATTGCACTATCGAAGGAGGCAGTTTTGTCGGCGGAACCGGAACAACCCGGGAATGGCTGGTCTCAGCGGATGACATCAATAGCGGCTTAGTCAACGTCATTACGCCAGAAAACTTTAACGGGGTAATCAACCTCAATGTTACTGTGGTGACCACCGAAAACGATGGAGACGCCAAGCCTGATGCGGCAAGCGACACAGTCACCCTTACCGTCACCCCCACCCCGGAGGCGACAATGAACCTGGAAGCCTCAGGGTATGAGGATCAGCGGGTTCAACTGAACTTTGATATCCAGCATCAAAACAAAGACACAGATGAGACGATTAGCTCTGTGTGGATATCCGAAGCTGATATAACCGATGAAGGAATCACCCTCACCGACGAAAACGGAAACCCATTAACAGCAGACAGTGACGGTTGGTATAAAATAAGTTCCGCTGATCTGGAAAATGTTTATGCCCAGGGGCCTGCAAACAGGGATGGAGATTTTGATTTCACTGTCCGATATGAAGTAACCGACCCAGGCAACAACGGCTTGACCGATGTCACCGTGCAACAGGGTAGCGACGATACCATTCAATACACCCTCCATCTCGATGCGGTGACCGATGTCACCGAGACCGATCTGAACACTTACGGTTCCGCCGATGGGAGTGCCACAGTGGATGAAGCCAACGATACGGTTACCATCACCAAGACCAACACCACCGTAACCATGAAAGTCGATGTCTCTCAATTTAATGACGCAGATGGACAGGACATTGACGGCAGTGAGACCCTGCACCACCTGATCATTACGGGTGTTCCGGCAGGAGTTTCCGTTGAAGGTGGAGAGTACGTCGGCAATATCTCGGGCAGCACCGAAAATACTGGACAATGGATTGTCGAGGTGGGCGACAACTTCAATAGTACCGACCCCCTCACGAGAGATCTGACCTTCAACATCCAGGGAGCACTTGGAAACAATCAGTCCTATCCTATTACTGTAACTGGAGTTTCCCAGGACGGAACGGCATCGGTCGAAACATCTTCTGCACAGTGGACTCTGCAAACTTCAAACAACTTCAATGGAGATGATGCCCAAACGGCTGATCCCACTGCAACGGATCCCGCGGTTAGCGATACGGATAATTCCGCCATTGAGGATACTGAAATTCCGCTGGGGACTATGCTGAACATGTCCATTAATAACTCCGGGCCTTTCTCGATCACTTTGAAGGGCATACCCTCGGGGGTTACCATAGATGGAATGGTCCAGACCACCATAAATGGCGAGACAGTATGGACCGTCTCCGGAAATGGAGATAACACAGTTCTTCAAAGCCTGTTGAATAACCTTATCGTTCACACCCCAGAAAACTGGAACGACAATAACCCCGGTTCTCTGAACTTCAATGCAACCCTGACGACCTTTGCCCCGAGCGGGGCCAGTGACACTGCCTCTGCCAATATAACTCAGGAAATTACTCCGGTGTCTGACCCAACGACCGCCGAAATTTCTCCGAGTAATACTGTGGAGGGAGGCCCAATAACCCTGGATATCGAGCTCTCCAACGATGCTGACCAGGGTCACGTTCAGGTGGTAGGTGGAAAGATCTATCTTGCGTTGGATCAAGAAGGAGAGGTGCAATATGGATCAGAGACCCTGACAACCCAACACGTGAACGCCGAAGAGGTCCCGGGCCTTCCTGAAGGTGACTACTACGTGCTGGATGTCGGAAACGGAACAGGAACACCCAATTCCACGGTGTCTGTAGACTTTACGCCAACAGCGGAACATTTCTCGGGAGATGTCACCGCAGAGGTCTATGGCGCGACCCAGGAGAATGGTGCCGCGAACCAGGTACCATTTACTGACACGGTGGACTTCGAGATTGAAGCGGTGAACAGCGGCTATGAGGTGGAAATAACCTCTCCTGTTTCAGAGGACGAGGACGTTCCGGTGGTGCTTAACCTGGGCGGTGCCGGGCTAGTTGACAAAGATGGTTCTGAGTCGGTATTTTCCGCGATCCTCTCCAACGTGCCGGACGGCTATCTGATCTTCGCCGGCGCAGATGAAGCAAGTGCTGACATGGCAAATAATATAGGTGATGGAACCTGGCAGCTGCCGCTCATCAACGGAGAACTCCCTGATTATATTGCAATACAGGCACCAGAGAATTTGGCCGTCACAACATCAGGTCTTAAACTGACTGTGTTCTCTGGCGAAGAGGGACAGACCCCTCGTGCCGATAACGTAACTTTCGATCTGGCAATCACTCCGGTAGCCGACGGTCTGAGCATCGACCCCACCGACAGCCTGGGTACTGCAGGCAACGATATTGCGATCAACCTGAACCCCACCATGATTGATACCGATGGGTCTGAGACCACCACAGTCGAGCTGCAAGGTTTAGGCGTTGGAGGGGATGTTACCTTCAGTGCCGGAACAGTCAACTACGACTGGGATACGGATACTTACACCATTACAGGTATTGAACATGACCAACTTGGTACCCTTAGCTTCAACTCAGAGTACAACATAAACAAAGAGGTACAGATCACAGCATACACAGTGGAGAAAGAAAATGGTTCTACCTCGGATGAGGTATCTGACTCTTTTCAGGTCATTGTCGGCAATGGCGAGAATCCCCCGGGGCCAGGCAACGATACCATTGTCCTGGACACGACTGCTGACAGACAGGATGGCTATGGCGGAGTAGATACCTTGGTGGTTCAAGACAGTAATGTGGATTTCACATCGCCTGGAATGGTGGAACTACGCAACATGGAGATCATTGACCTCGAAGGAAATGGCCAGCAGGAGATCACCCTGGATGCCACCAGTGTGACAGCCATGACCGATGCGAACAACACCCTGCTCATCAACGGAGATGCTGGAGGCAGTGCAGATACAGTCAATCTCGAAAACGGTTGGACAACCAACGGAACCGAGGTCATAGACGGTGTTACCTACAACGTCCTTGACAACGGAAATGCCCATCTGAAAATTGAGGATGGAGTGAATTACAATATTGCCTGATAGGGTAATACCAGGCTGAAGAAAAAACAGGGTCAGGTCTAACAGCACCTGACCCGATAAAAAAGTATGTGAAAAACCTATGTTTAAACCAATTAAAAAGGAAAAGAGAGCATGAAGAAAACAATTTTCCAGGGAGTAAAATTCCTCGTAGCAGGATGCATGATCGGTATCACCAGCAATGCCCAGGCAGTGACCCTTGATGAGGTGCTCCAGGATGTGGTCACCACCAATCCTGCCATTTTAGAAGAACAAAAGGCCTATAACGCGGCCCTGGCAAAACAGAAAGATGTCCGGGGCGGCTATTTCCCGAAGGTCATCTTTTCTGGCGGCATTGGCTACAAGGCCTACCGGGACGGCGGCACAGGCTATACGACCGATGACGACGGTTTCTATGATGCCAAGATCACTGTCAGTCAGCTTCTCTTTGACTGGGGCAAGACCTGCTCTCTTGAAACCGCCCATAAATACGGAGTGCTCTCAGCTCTATATTCTTATATAGGCGAATCCAGCCAGGTTGCCTATAATACCATTGTGGCCTATCTCGATGTGCTGAAATACAATGAGCTGCGTGATCTGGCAATGCAGAACGTCGTAACCCACGAGAACCTTCTGGCCAGTATCGAAATGCAGGTCAACCAGGGCAAAAAGGGGCGTTCTGAATTAGAACGAATCAGCGGCCGGATGGCTGCCGCCCAGTCCCGCCTGTTGCTGCGGCAAAATGACTATAAAAAGGCGCTCTACACCCTGCATAAACTGCTGGGCCGCTTCACCCCGGTCGATGAAATGGCAATGCCTCATATCAACATCAAGGAACTGCCCGGTTCATTGAAAGAAGCGCTGGATTTACAGGTGCAATATCATCCCCTGCTCAGAGAGGCCTTTTATAATATTGCCCAGAAAGAAGAAGAACGGAATCATATCAAGGCCGCCTCTCTGGGAAGGCTTTCTTTGGAAGGTATTCTCAGCATAGAAGATGAATTCGAAAATTCTGACGATTATGAAACAGAGGCCAGCATTGCACTGCGCTACCGTCACACCCTGTTTGATGCCGGAAGTTCCCACAGAGTACAGGCCGCAGTCAGCGATGTGCATAAAGAACAGCAGAAAGGCTACCAGGTACGCCGCACCCTGCTCAACGACATCCAGCTTTCCTGGGCTGCCCATAAATTACTCACCGAGCAGATCGGCGTTCTCAAGAAAAACCTCTATTTTACCCGCCGTTCTCTGGAATCATATAAAGAAGAGTTTGTTCTGGGCCGTCAAACCCTGATTAACATATTGAACGCCCAAAACGAGAACCAGTATGTCAACGAACAGCTCATTGATGCATTCTATTCCAGAGAAATGGAAAAATACAAGATCCTGCTCTCAGAAGGTGTACTGCTCTCAAAACTTGGTCTGCTCAACCCGATGGTTCAGGCCATGCTCGAAGAGGATCCGAACTATGTTCCTTTGAGCAACGATGTCTTGCCCCTGGAGCATGATTTTGACAAGGATGGCGTTGCTGACCAGAGTGATGTCAGCGTCAACAGTCTTGCCGGTGATGCGGTAACCGACCTTGGAATCAGCCAAAAATATGACAGCAGCTATATTTACAAAAAAACGGCCTTGCCAACAGAGGCTCAGGAACAGGTCATTGCAGCCAATGGTTCCTTAAAAGAAACCCCGCTGCAATTAAACATCTCAACCCGATTTAATTTTGATGCATTTGTCCCAGGCAGTCTGCAACTTAGCAAAACCCTTACCAATAAAATGATGCGTGATCTGGTCGCCCAAGCTCGTTCGTACAGCACCAAAACACCGCTCTACATTACGGTGAGCACCAATGAATATGATAACGAGGCTCAAAACTATGCGTTGTCTCTGCAACGAGCCTATAACTTAAAGCGTATTCTGCAACGCCACCAGATAAACGAAAAGGGTGTCTTTGTGTTTGCCAACAGCGATGCCCCCAAGGGCCATAATATCCTGCGGATGCGCTTTACCGATTTGAGCAGCGACTACCAACAGCAATATAGCAACAATCTTCTGAATGCAAAAATCTTTGCTCCAAAAGAAAGCCGCCTTGCCGCTCCTGGAGAGCTGCAACAAATTATCAGTGCGATCAAACAAAACTCTGGCAAGGCAGAGATTATCTTATTCTCAAACGAACTCGCTGATAAAGAGGCAAACCGACAGCTTGGGCTGCAACGGGCAAAACTGCTCACCAGCTACCTGGCCGAACAGGGGCTGGGACAAGACAAGGTCGTGGTCTTTCCCTGGGGCGGTTTCAACGAAGACCCGCTGCTTCCCGAATCACGCCAACTTGGTCAATTTCTGCAATATGTGCTGAGAAAATAGTCTCGCTGTAACATAGCGCAGAATACAGACAACCATAAGCCTTGAAGGTGCCGAAAGAGCTTGTTTCTTTCGGTGCCTTTTTTATTTCAGCAATCTGCTGCAAGAACAATTCAAATAAATTAAGTAATGTCAGAAATGTAAAAATCTGCGCAACCTGTTATTCCTTTATCTCTTCTCTTCCCAAAAAACACACGAAGGCTTTTGCAAACAAGAAGCAAAACAAGAGACAAAAACAAAAAATACTCGGCCCGCACTTTTAACGATACGGCCCCAGAAGCAGAACTTTGACAGCAGATAATTTTGTGGTATTCTGCCGAACATTGCAAAAAATATTCATACTATAACATACTGCTGCCAAACAACCGGGATGTCGGCACAAGCATCTTTTTGGCGACACAAGGCATTTTTATACGGATATGAAATGAAGTACAGCATTCTTGAAATACTTACCAGTCACTTCAGGCGTCAAGGGAAAGATGTCCATCATGAGACGATCTGCCACAGTCTAGGCCTTGCAGCAAACACCAAAGAAATAAAACCACATCATGTGGTAAATTTTGTAAAAAAAATAGGCCTTTCAGCAAAGTTTGTAAAAAAACCACTGCACCAGATACATGGATTGACCTTGCCGGTACTCCTCATTCTTAACGATGGAAACGGCTGTCTTGTCACCGAACTTGACGAAAACCGGGCCGAAGGCGTCTTCAGCGATGATCTATCACGCAGCCTGAGCAGAGAAGAACTTGAAAAAAACTACTCAGGCTATTGTTTCTTTCTCGGTAAAACGTCACAGGAACGGACAGATAGCTGGCAGAAAGTTCGTGATAAGAATGGCTGGTTTATCAAGGCTGTCAAGGTTTCACTGCCCATCTACCGGGATATTCTCCTGGCCTCTCTGGCGATAAACCTTTTTGTGCTCGCTGTACCGATGTTTACAATGAATGTCTATGACCGGGTGGTTCCTAATTTCGCCACCGAAACCCTCTGGGTACTGGCCAGCGCGGTTATTCTGATTATCTGTTTTGATGCCCTGCTCAAATTTCTTCGGGTCAATTTCATTGAACTTGCGACTAAAAAGAGTGACATTCTTATCTCTTCACTGCTCTTTGAAAAGGTCATGGATCTCCGTATGGAGGCAAACCCCAGGAATGTGGGTGGTTTTGCCACCAATATCAGAGAGTTTGATTCCATCAAGAACTTTATGAGTTCCTCGGTTATTCTGTTTGTTATCGACCTGCCGTTTGCCCTGCTCTTTCTGGCAATGATATTCTACGTCGGCGGCCCGCTGGTGTTGCTCCCGATGGCCTGCATGCTGCTGTTACTTATTTATGTACTCCTTATTAAAAGACCTCTTTTTGCGAGCATTGCGGCCACCTTTGAAGGCGGTGTCCAGAAAAACGCCCTGCTCATTGAAAGTATTGCCGGACTGAAAACCATCAAAATATTCAATGCTGGAGGCCAGTTCCGCAGCAGATGGGAAAATCTGGTCAGCACCCTCGCAAGCTATGGCATCAAGACCCGATTTCTCTCAAGTTCGATTACCACAGTGATGGGGATGCTGATCCAGCTGAACAGTGTTTTCATCGTCATTTATGGAGTGTACCTGATCCACGATGGGGA
>PDWJ01002460.1_pt1 | contig 19717 bp, 20 predicted proteins | sample 1430881 | NCBI WGS metagenome assembly PDWJ01 (sample SAMN01162460, study PRJNA174530) | Oral metagenome, whole genome shotgun sequencing project. | biome: Marine environment; feature: Marine mammal; material: Swab sample of the gingival sulcus; isolation source: swab sample of gingival sulcus...
CTTACAGGGCCACGGCAAAGGCGTTGTTGGCGGCGGCCGCCGCGGCCGGGTCGGCGGGGCCGTCGTCGCCTGTGGAGACGAGCACGGCGGGCTTGGTGGGGGCTGGGAGGTGGCCGGAGTCGGCCTGCTCGGCGGGATCGATCCGGGCGGGCTCGGGCCGCTGGTCGGGCGCGCCGTCGGGCTGCAGCGGGGTCGAAGAGCTGGGGCACGCGGCGAGCAACGCGGCGGCAGCGGTCAGGGCGGTCATTCGTGCGATCAAGGGGCGTCTCCTGCTGGGCTTCCCTCTGGGACGCGCGACGTCCAGAGAGGATCGGAGACTACAAACCACAGCAGCCCCTCGGAGTCATCCTTCAGCCGCCTCGCGCGCGGGGCGGCGGCGTCTCAAAGGGTTCGCCGTGTCGAGCGCCGACCGAGCCGTATCGACACCCGGCACAGGTCGACGAAAGGGAGCGCGCGCCCGCCGCGCCCGCCGCGCCCGCCGCGCCCGCCGGTCGTAGCCGGACGATGGTGACCCATGCGGGCCAGCGGCCTACGCGCCGCAGACGAGCATGTGCAGGACCCGGACCCGCCTGCCCTCTTTCGGGTCGAGGATGACGACCGTCCCCTGAGCGTGGCCGTCATGGACGACGACCAGCTCGCCGCGGTCGGTCTCGAGCATCGCGCCGCGGCTCGGGTCGGTCAGCAGGTTCCCCGCGGCGCCCTTGGGGAAGGTGTCGCGCAGGTCAAAGCGGTGGACGACCTCGCCGGTGCTGACGTTCTGGACGACGACCTCGACGCCCCGCTCTTCGCGGAAGGCCCACAGGGGCCCATCGACGTGTTCGTAGGCGACGCGGAAGGCGCCCCAGCCGGCGCGGCCGCCGACCCAGGCGATGTGGTGGCCCGAGTCGGGCTTGGCGAGCCAGGCGACGCCTGCGGGGCCGGCGCAGACGTCCTCCATCGCCAGCACCGTCTCGCCGACGAAGGTGGCCGAGCCGCACTCGTAGTCGCCCGACGGGTTGATGACGATGCGGCCGATCGCCTTGGCCGAGTCGGCGCCGAAGACCGTGGCCGTTGCGGGCCCGCCGCCCACGGGCGTCGTCGTCACGGCCAGCATCCGGTCGCTGCTGCTGAAGGCGGCGCCCTCGACCCGCTGAGGCTCGCGGCCGAGATCGAGCTGGCGGCAGGCGGAGCCGATGCCGTCGCAGAGCTGGGCGGTGCCCTTGCCCTCGTCGACCTTGACCCGGCGCGGGAAGGGCGCGGGCAGCTCCACCGAGGGCGGGCTGGGCGCGGGGGCCAGGAGCCCGCGATCGAGGTCGAAGGCATAGCAGCGCTCGCCCGCCTCCTCGGCGCGGCAGAAGCGGAGCTGTCGGCCAGCGATGGCCAGCCGCTCGAGCATCGGCGCGTAGCCGCCGGGGCCGGGCTGCGCGACGCAGGTGGCCGAGGCCTCGGTGATCTCCACCAGGGGGGGCGTCGGGACCTTCTGGGCTCCGGGGCACGCGGCGATGAGCGCGGCCCCACAGGCGAGCAGCGAGGCGTTGAACAGGTTGCGCATGAGGCCTCCACGACAGCGGTCAAAAGGCAGAACGCTCCGAACGCCTAGACCGATACCACGTCGCCGACAGAGCGTCCGCCTCACCCCGTCGCCTCGGGGTGCTGAGCGGTCCTCGACCAACTTGTAGTGAGCGGCCCTGCGCTGACGAGCGCGCTCCAGCTCGGCCCCGCGACACCCAAGGGCGCTTGGGTCGAGCCGGCGGCTGCCACCCGCGTGCTGGGGGCTACTGAAGCAGGGTCTGCAGCATCGCCTCGAGGGTGCCGGGCCCCTCGGCGTCGTTCCAAACATACTCCATGTTGCTACCCCTGAGCAGCATCAGCCACGGGGTGCTGGTCTGGACCGAGTCGCCCACGGCGCGGAGGTAGGGGTTGATGTGCGACCAGACGGTGGCGAAGGAGTTGACCTCGAGGGCATAGCCGACCGGGTCGACGAGGTCGATCGGGACCGTGGTCAGGCTGTGGTCGATGAGGACCATGGCCGGGTCGATGTTTTTGTTTTTGGCGTAGTCGGCGCAGTAGTCCTGGCTGGGCTGTTTGTCCTCGTTGTCCGCGCCGAGGATGATGAGCATGTCCATCCCGGGGCGCTTCTCGTTGACCTTGTCGCGAGAGAGCGAGCCGCCGTGGTCCGCCACGTACTGGGCGATCAGCGCGTCGCACGCCAGACACGAGCCGGCGGTGCCCAACAGGAGCAGGGCCTTGGTGGTGCCGCAGCCGCCGTGGATCGAGACCATGTCGCCGTTGCAGTTGGGGAGGCTGAAGTCGGCGATGTTGTCGTTGAGCAGGTGATGGGTGCCGGTGCCCTCGGCGACGCACTCGGGCTGCGTGTTCTCGCCCCCGATGATGGGACCGGTCACCGTTGCGTGAAACCGGTAGCCGTCGAGACACCAGCGCTTGCCGCCCGGGACGAGCGTCGACTCGAAGCTGCTCGAGTCGATGGTGACCTCGTCGAGGACGACGCCGTCGAGGTAGCCCGCAAAGCCCTCCTGCTCGGACCAGTGCTCGATGACCAGGGCGCCCGTGGACGCGTAGTAGGTCTTGTCGCAGCTAGGGCCCATGCAGCCCGTGCGGATCAGGACACAGTTGGCGCAATCCTTGTAGTTCAAGCCGCTCAGGTCGTAGGTGCCGGGACCGGTGGCGCCGTCGTACTCGTTGTCGACGTAGATATCGAACGACAGGAGGTCGTAGGGCTCCTCCTCCGAGGTCGCCTCCTGGTAGGAGGTCACGCCCGACCCGACCTTGCCGAACTGCGTGACGGCGGCGGTAAAGCCGGACTCGTCGCAGCCAGGGGCCACGGTCGTCGTGTCCGCGGCGGCCGTGGTGGTGTCCTCCGCGCCGGTCGCGTCGTGGTCGGCGATGGCGTCGTCGATCGCGTCGGCGGTGCCGGCGGGGGAGGGCTTGCCGCTGCTGGAGTCGCAGGCGACGAGCAGCGCAGCGGATAGCGCGGGCAGCAGGAGGGTGCGGAGTGAGGTCGTGCGCATCGAAAAGGTCCTCGTCGCGTCGGTGAGGGCAGGTAGGTTGGCGAAGGGAGGTGGAACGTACACGACCGCAAGCGCTGGTCGCAATGTCGCGTGCCGGTTCGCGGGCTCAGGGCGGGTTCGAACGTTCGGACGCCCCCCGTGCGAGTCAGCGCGAGCGCCGCCTGGGGATCCGTTACTCCCCGACGGCGAAGGCCACCGCCGGCGTCCGTGGGCCTGTCGATGTGGAGGCTCCGTGACTCACGCTCGAGCTGGATCCGTCCACAACCATGCGCGACACCACCCTAGGCCAGGGCCGAGGCCCGCGTCGCGGCGAACCACTCGGCGGTCTGCCTCAGGCCCTGGGCCAGCGGGGTCGAGGCCTCGAAGCCGAGGCGATCGGCGATCCGCGCCACGTCCGCGACCGAGCGCAGGATCTCACCCGCGCGGGCCTCGGCGTGGGCGATCTCGCTGGCCGAGCGCGCGGCGGCGATGACCTGGGCGGCCAAGGCGTTGACGCAGATCTGGCGCCCGGTCCCGACGTTCAGCGGCCCGGGGGCGCCCTCGGCGGCGAACAGAGCGCGGACGATGGCCTCGACGACGTCGCCGACGTACACGAAGTCCCGGGTCTGCTCGCCGTCACCGAAGACGGTCAGCGGTAGATCGCGGGATGCCCGCTCGAAGAAGATAGAGATGACGCCCGAGTAGGGGCTGCTCGGGTCCTGACGCGGCCCATACACGTTGAACAGGCGCAGCGGCGTCGTCGGCAGCCCGTGCGTGTCGCCGTAAGCGCGCAGGTAATGCTCGCCGGCAAGCTTGTGGACGCCGTAGGGCGAGGACGGCCTGGGCACGAGCCCCTCGTGGGCGGGCAGCGCCGCGACGTCGCCGTAGACCGCGGCGGAGGAGGCGAAGACCACGTGGCGCGCGCGTACGCCCCTGGCGTACTCGAGGACCTGCAGCGTCCCGCCTGCGTTGACCCGGAGGTCTTCGAGCGGCGCCTCGACCGACTTGACCACCGAGGTCTGAGCGGCCAAGTGGACGACCCGCTCGACGGGCCCTTGGCGTGAGACGGCCTCGCGCAGCGAACGCGCCAGCGGATGCGCGACGTCCGCCTCGGCCACCACCAGCGCGCGGACGCCGAGGTGGCCCGCGAGGTTCATGCGGTCGCCGGTGCTGAAGTCGTCCAGCACGGTGACGCGGTGGCCATCAGCCAAGAGGCGGTCGACGATGTGAGAGCCGATGAAGCCGGCGCCGCCGGTGACGAGGACGTGTTCGGCGGTCATCTGCGGCCCTCGGCCTGAGGCATGCAGCTGTTGATGCTGACGGCGTCGCTCGCCGCCAGGATGCACTCGATGCGGCTCGACGAAAGCTGCGCGTAAACCTGCTGGCACTTGGCCAGGCTCCGCTGCCCCTGCTCGCTGGCAAGGCGGGCGTCGATGTCGGCCTGAGCCTCCGCGCGAACGCGCTGCCACTGCTCGGGCGCGACCGTCGCCGGGGTGACCCCTTCCTGCTTCAAGCGGACCTCGTAGCCGGTCCAGGTCGCCACCGTCAGCTGATGGCGACAAGCACGCTCGACCTCCTCGGGTGAGGCCTTGTCAGAGCATGCGCCGCCGAAGAGCGCGCAGAGCGCGACCACGAGGGCATAGCGCGACATGTCCGGTACCTCCATGCACACGATGGTGTCCAGGGTACGCGGCGAATCGAAAACTTGAAGCGAAGAACAGGGCTCGGCCGGTTTCGACGGCCCACGCGGACGCCGGGACCGGCAGGCGCTGTCGGCGTCGCTGGACGCTAACCACGGACCTTGAGGCGCCGCTTGGCGGGGCGCGGGCGGCGGATGTCGATCGCGCCGCGGGCGGTGCGGGCGGTCAAGTAGCGGTACTGGCGTGGGTTTGTACGGATCTCGACGATGGCTTCGCCGATGTCGGCGGTGTCGCCCCCGGCGTAGTCGTCCGACTCGTCCAGCTCAATGCTCCAAATGGTGACCATTCCCTCTCCCCCGCAAAACGCTCTCTGTACTTGATTGACTGCCCCGGGACCGGGACCCGTCAGCGACCAGCAGGAACCGTGCCATGTCTCGCTCTGATCCGTGCACAAACCCTGTTGATCTTTCGCCCAAGCGGGGTTTCGGGCCACCTCGGACGACTCATGTCGCGCTGCGACCAAGCGATGCCCGTCTCATCATGAAACACCGGACAGGCGGTCAACGGGGCTAATTGTCGCAAGATCCGGGCCCCCATCGATCCGCCGATCGGTCAAACATGGCAGCGAGATCAACCGCTTCGCGCGCGCGGAGTCTCAGACTGAAACACACGACTTGAAGGCGCCGACTTTCTGGACGCGTTTCGAGAACGTGGCGACGCTGCGCGCACCGCCTCCTGGAGCCCGCGATGACTGCCGCTCAGAAGACAAGCCCGTGCGACCGCCCGCGCCGGACGCCTCGCCCGCCGTCAGCGCGCCAGCGCGTGAAGACGGCGACCTCGGCCACCTCAGGCTGGGCCGCGCGGCTCAAGGCCGTGCTGGAGCGCGACGCGGACGCCACGCGCCTGCAGCGGCGCTGAGAGGGCGCGGGCGGGCTACTTTCGCTCGAGCAGGTGGACGCCCTTGTCGAACAGGGCGACGCCGTCGAGGCGCGGCGCGACGGAGCGCTGGGCCCCCGTGAGGGGGTAGCGCGCGATCTCGGTGAGCGCAAAGGCGTCCTCGGATCCCGCCGCGGGGACGAGGGCGATCAAAGCCTGCTCAGCGGCGTAGTCGGGGTGGGGCGCGAAGGTCGAGGCGACGTAGAGGGCGCTGGCGTCGGCGGCCAGGGGCACGTAGGTCTCGTCGGCCGGCGCGGTGAAGGTGCGCGCCAGGCCAGCGCCGTCGATCCACAGGATCCCGCCGCATTCGTCGGCGACGAACAGGCCGAGGGAGGAGGCGGCCCGCGCCTTCGGGTCGAGCCCGAAGGGGGCGCTCACGGCGGCGGTGCGCTCGCCGGTGCTCACGTCGTGCACATGGACCTTGCGAGCGTGGTCGAAGATGTAGACGGTCGGACCGGCCGCGGCGACGCCGATCGGCGCGGCGTCCTCGGCCAGCGGCAGCGGCGTGGCTTGAGTCGCCGGGGGCGTAAAGGAGTAGACCAGGTTCGAGGAGGCCGCGGGCGGCTCCTCACCGTAGGCGCGCGGCTCGGCCTCGGCGATGAACCACAGGGCGCCGCCGCCGCCGTCCCAGTCCAGGAGCGGCGTGGAGACCTCGAAGCTGCCGCCCTCGCTGGGCGCCTCGAGGGAGGCCCAGTCGAGGGTCGCGGTCATGGGGACGCTCCCGTCGGAGCCGTACTGAGTCACCGTAGCCACGGCGCCGTCGAGCCACACGGGACGGCCCCCGCCTGCGACGGCGGCGGCGTCTTGATCGCCGGTGGCGGGGTCCCACAGGATCCAGCCGTCGGCGGCGCGGACCAACAGGCGGCTTCCCGCGGGGTCGGCGGCGCCCTCGGTCAGGGCGCCGAAGCGCGGCGCCGGCGGGCCGCAGTCGTAGGTCGGGAAGTTGGTGACGTCGAAGCGGCGGTCGGGCACGAAGTTGGGCGAGACCACCCAGGAGGTGCTTTGATCCTGGGCGTTGAGGGAGACGGTACAGCTCGCGGCCTCGGTGTCGACGATGTCGTAGGGCTTCAGCTCGTCCTCGAGGTCGAGGGCGACGCCGTCGAGGAGCAAAAACCCCCCGGCGACCGGCGGATCCCCCCCCATGGTCGCTGAGGCGCGGCGAACCTCGCTGATGGCCTGGCCGGGCACCACCGAGAACTCGATGATCTCGCCGTTGCGCGCGACGTACAGAGACTCCTCATGGAGGACGACCGTCGACCGGTCGTCGATGGGCAGGGGCACCGGCGCCGCCTCGGGGCGCTGCAGGTCCCAGGTAAAGACCAGCGGGGTCTCACCACCGGCCGCCGCGATGAAGTAGGCGCCGACCTCCACGTCCCAGACCCTCCCCATGCCGCCCTCGACGGGCACGGTGAGGCAGCGCTCCTCGACGGGAGCGCCGGGGTTGGTCAGGTCGAGCAGGCTCAGGCCCGCGCTGGTCTGCAGGACCAGGCGGTTGGTGGTGGTGCCGGCGATCCGCATGCCCCAGACGTCATCGTCGACCTGGGGCCGCCAGGTCGCGGCGACCACGGGGGCGGCGGGGTCGTTGAGGACGATGGGGTACATGCGGCCGCTGTCGCTGCCCACGATGGCGAGGCCTTCGAGGCTGGCGACGGTGTCGAGCGGTCCGGGCAGGGGGACGGTGCCGAGGATCTCGGCGGTCTCGCCGTGGCGGATCTGGAGCTCGATGTCGTTGAGGGTCGCGAGCGTCAGGGCGACGCGGGCGGCGGCGAAGGGCTTGGTCGCGGGGCGCTCGAGGGCGTCGAAGCCACGCAGCTCCGGGGCGTCGTCGATGGCCACCGGGATGCCGCAGGCGGTGAAGCAGGCGCGGCCATCGCAGGGCGCGGCGGGAGTCGTCCGCTCGGCGCATTCGACGGGGTCGATGGTCCCGCCGGGGTCCGCTGCGCCGCCGTCGTCGCCGCAGGCGGCGAGGGGGAGCAGGCCAAGGGGGGCGAGGGCGAACAGGAAAAGGACGCGGCGCATGGCTTGGTCTCCGGGCGTGGCAACACCGGCCCGCACAGTGGCTAGCGGCGCCCGTCCGGTCAAGCCAGCAGACGCTCCAGCTCGGCGCGGTCAGCCTCGCTCAGGGCCGGCGCGTCGGGCTCGGCGAGCTCGCGCCGGGCCTGCTCGGCGCGCCCAAGCCCGGCCAGCGCCCGCAGCCTGGCGATGAAGACCGGGGCGATGCGGGGGGCCCGCATCGAGTAGTCGACGGCGTCCTCGAGCTCGCCGCAGGCCTCGCTGGCGACGGCCAAGACGACCCAGATGGCGTCGAGCTGCGCGCCGGACACGCCACCGGAGTCCTTGGCCTGGTAGGCCAGGCGCAGGGCCTCGCGAGGGTTGTTGGCGGCCAGCGCGCCGGTAGCCTCGAAGAGCAGCTGGTCGGCCTGGGTGTTGCGCGCGCGGACGGGGCCGCCGGCGGCCAAGCGGTTGATGCGCCGGAGGTTGTCGAACAGGAGCAGCACCGCGATGATCCCGACGAACACCCTGTTGAAGATGGTGAGGGCCAGGATCGCGCCGACGGCGGCGACGCCCGCGCCGACGAGGTGCGTGATCTTGTCGGCCTTGGCGGGGGGAGCGAGGCGGAGCATCAGCAGGCGGAAGAGCTGACCGCCGTCGAGGGGCCACAGGGGCAGCAGGTTCAGCAGGCTCCAGTAGATGTTGATGTAAATGAGGGTCTGCAGGGTGAACCAGAACAGCAGGCGGCCCTCGAAGAGCTCCGGCGAGGTCGCCACGAGCAGCTCGGTCACGCCCCAGATGAGGCCCCCAAAGACCAGGCCCGCGCCGGGGCCGGCCGCGATGATGAGCGCGGCGTCGCGGTTCGACCTCGCCTGCTCGTGGCGACACAGGCCGCCCCAGCCGTGGAGTGTCACCTCAGGGTTGAGGCGGAAGCGTTTGGCCACCAGCGCGTGGCCGAGCTCGTGGACCAGCAGGCTCAGGGTCAGGGTGAAGATGGCCACCAGCGCGAAGGCCGGTCCCGCGGGCAGCGCCGAGTAGGCGAAGTAGCCGCCGAGCAGCAGGTAACCGAGGGACACCCGCACCGGGATGTTGGCGAGGGTGAACAGGTGCAGCGCGTTCATGGCGCCCACTGTCGGCACCGCGGCCCGCTTTTCCAAGCGCGATCAGCGCCAGAGCTGGCGCGTGGCGGCGCGCATCTGCAGCACGGCGCTGGTCGGCAGGGGCGCGCCAGCGCGGTGCTGCCACGCGGGGGTCATCGTGCGCAGGATCGGCTGCGGCCCGGGCGCCAGGGCCTTGTGAGGCGCGCGGGGCGGCGCGGGCAGGGCCGGGGCGCCGACGGCGGCGTCGCGGGCGGGGCCGCGCTCCCAGCCCAGCGCGGGTCCGACGGTGACGCGCTCGCGGGTCCGCTCGTAGACGACCGCCTCGCCGGGGGCGGTGAGGCGGCGAGGAGCCGCGAGGGCCGGGCTGTAGGTGGCGGTCACGCGTCCAGGTATGCTGCCGCCCCGCGAACCCGGCAATTTTTTGCCCCGCCTGTGCTAAGACGAGCGCCGGCAGCCCCCCAGCGACGAGGCAGGCGGTTCATGGCAGATCTCTACTTCCGGCAGCTCCTGGCGGGGCGCGACTTCGCCACCTCGGTCCCGTTCGCGGGCCAGATGCAGAACTTCGCCTACATCATCGGCGATCGCGAGGCCGGCGAGGCCCTGCTGGTGGATCCGGCCTGGGGGGTGCGGGACCTGGTCGACATCGCCACGGCCGACGGGCTGACGGTGACGGGGGCCCTGGTCACCCACTACCACCCGGACCACGTGGGCGGAGACCTCTTCGGCATGCGGATCGAGGGGCTGCCCACGCTGATGGAGGTGGCCCCCTGCAAGGTGCACGTCCACCGCTACGAGGCCGCGGGCGTGCGGCTCGTCACGGGGCTGTCCGACAGCGACCTCGTCAAGCACGACTCGAACGACAAGGTGAAGATCGGCGGCGTCGAGATCGAGCTGCTCCACACGCCCGGGCATACGCCGGGCTCCATCTGCTTCAAGCTCGACCAGGCCATCGTCGCCGGCGACACCCTGTTCCTCCAGGGCTGCGGCCGGGTGGACCTGCCGGGCGGTGACGCCGAGCAGATGTTCCAGTCCTTGCAAAAGCTCAAGGGCCTGCCCGACGACACGGTGCTCTACCCGGGCCACGCCTACGGCGGCGAGCACGCGCCGATGTCCGCGGTCCGCGCGCGGAACTACTACCTACAGGTCCCGGACGTGGAGCGCTGGAAGCAGGTGATGAAGGGCTGAGCGACCGCTGAGCCTCTGCGTCCCGCCTGGTTCCGGACGCACCGTGGGGGGGGCGGCGCCGCGATCGCGGGCGGCGCCGGAGCGATCGCCCCGGTGGCGTCGGCGCCCCGACGTGGACCCGCCGGCGAGCCCGTCGCGGTCGCGATCCTCACGGCGGTGTCACGACAACGTCGGGGAGCCGGCCTTGTGTTCGCCAGGGGGGCGCGCTATCGCGCAGGGCTGACGCAGCCGCGACGCCGGAGACCGACATGGCGCCCCTCCGCGAGGTCGATCCGTGAGCCTCCCCGCCCTCATCTTGCAGGCGGCCGGGACCGGCCGCGATCGCGCGGCCGCGCGGGCGTGCCAGCTGGCGGGGGGCGCGCCTGCGATCGTGCCTGTGGGCGCTCCCGCGGACGCCGTGGAGGCGGGCGAGCGCCGGCGGAGGGGGTCGCCGCTGTTCGCGGCCGGGATCCGTGACGCCGCTTCACTCTGACCGGGCCCACGCGCCCAAGGACGGACACCGCCATGCCAGTCACCGCAGTCGTAGGGGCCCAGTGGGGAGACGAGGGCAAGGGGCGCATGGTCGACTACCTCGCCCAGTGCGCCGACATGGTCATCCGCTTCCAGGGCGGCGACAACGCCGGGCACACCGTCGTCAACGCCCACGGCAAGTTTGCCCTGCACCTGGTGCCTTCAGGCATCTTCAACCCAGACACCGTCTGCCTCATCGGCACGGGGACCGTCGTCAACCCAGCGACGCTCCTCGAGGAGATGAGGTCGGTCAGCGATGCGGGCGTCTCCGTCGACAACCTGTGGCTGTCCAACCGCGCCCACGTCATCCTGCCCTATCACCGGCTGGTCGATGGTCTACAGGAGGCCGCCCGCAGCGGCGCGCAGATCGGCACCACCAAGCGCGGCATCGGGCCCACCTATGCCGACAAGGCCTCGCGCTTCGGCGTTCGCCTGGGCGACCTGAAGCGCCCGACCTACCTGCGTGAGCGCCTGGGCCTGCACCTGGAGCAAAAGAACCGGACCCTGGCGCTGTTCGGCGCCCCCCCCATCGTGCTCGACGAGGTCATGGCGATGTGCCTGGAGTGGGGGCGCGCGCTCGGAGACCGCATCGTCGACAGCCTGCCGCTGGTGCGGCGGGCGGTCCGGGGCGGCCAGCGGGTGCTCCTCGAGGGGCAGCTCGGCGTCATGCGCGACGTCGACTGGGGGACCTACCCCTACGTCACCTCGTCCAACCCCTTCGTCGGGGCCGCCTCGGCGGGCGCGGGGCTGCCGCCGACGGCCATCGACCGCGTCGTCGGTGTGGTGAAGGCCTACTCCACCGCGGTCGGCGCCGGGCCCTTCCCCAGCGAGCTCGACGACGCCGACGGCGAGCGCCTGCGCCTGGTCGGCGCCGAGTACGGAGCGACCACGGGCCGCCCGCGTCGCTGCGGCTGGTACGACGCGGTGGCCGTTGGACACGCGGCCTGGCTCAACGGCTTTACGTCGCTGGCGGTCACCAAGCTCGATGTCCTCGACGGCTTTCGCGAGCTCAAGATCGCCACCGGCTACCGCCGACCCGACGGGACCGTCATCGATCACGTGCCCGACACCCCCGACATGGCCCGGGTCGAGCCGGTCTATGAGACCTGGCCCGGCTGGCAGGCCGCCACCACCGAGGCCCGCGCGTGGGACCAGCTCCCCAAGGCCGCCCGCGCCTACCTCCGCCGAATCAGCGAGCTGGCGGGTGTGCCCATCGAGTTCGTCTCGGTGGGGCCAGAGCGGGACCAGCTGCTCAAGCTCGAAGACTCGGCTTGAGCGACCGGCCCTCGCGCCCATCCCCCCCACCCCCAACCCACCGATCCCCAACCCCACCCCCAAACCTGGAATCGGCGTGGGAGCGGCGCGGTGTGGAGACCATCGCGGCGGCGACCTGGCAGGAGCCCATGGCAGACGAGACCTACAGCTACGAGGACTATCTCTCGCCGTTCACCTGGCGCTACGGCTCGGCGCAGATGAGGCGCCTGTGGAGCGTCGCGGCCAAGCGCCGGATGTGGCGGCGGGCCTGGGTGGCCATCGCCCGGGCTCAGACCCACGCCGGCCTCGTCACCGACGCCCAGGTGGCCGACCTCGAGGCCCACATCGACGACCTCGACATCGCGCGGGCCCACGCCCTCGAGGTCGAGCTCAAGCACGACCTGATGGCCGAGGTCCACGCCTACGCCGAGCGCTGCCCTGTCGGCGGGCCCATCATCCACCTCGGCGCGACCTCGATGGACGTCGAGGACAACTGCGACGCCCTTCGGATCCGCGGCGCCCTCGACCTCGTCATCGCCAGGCTCGAGCGCGTGCTCGCCGCCTTTGCTGACAAGGCCCGCGCCTACGCCGCCGCGCCGACCATGGGCTTCACCCACCTGCAGCCCGCCGAGCCGACGACCGTCGGCTACCGCTTCGCCCAATACGCCCAAGACCTCCTCGAGGACCTGCGCGACCTGCGCGCGGCCCGCGGGCGCGTGCGCGGCAAAGGCTTCAAGGGCGCCTCGGGGACCAGCGCCTCCTACGTGGAGCTGTTCGGCAGCGTCGCCGGGGCCCGCGCCTTCGAGCAGCGCGTCCTCGACGAGCTGGGGCTGCAGGCCTTCCCCGTCGCCACCCAGACCTACCCGCGCAAGCAGGACCTGCAGGTGCTGACGGCGCTGGCGGGCCTGGCCCAGTCGCTCTACCGCTTCGCCTTCGATCTGCGGCTGTTGCAGTCGCCGCCCATCGGCGAGTGGCACGAACCCTTCGGCGCCCGCCAGGTCGGCTCCAGCGCCATGCCCTTCAAGCGCAACCCCATCAACGCCGAGAACATGGACAGCCTGGCGCGCCTGGTCGCCAACGCCCCGCGCGTCGCCTGGGACAACGCCGCCCACTCCCACCTCGAGCGGACCCTCGACGACTCGGCCAACCGGCGCGTCGTCCTGCCCGAGGCCTTCCTCGCCACCGACGAGCTCCTCCGTCGCGCCGAGCGCCTCGCCAAGGGCCTCGTCATCGACCGCGACGCGGCGGCTCGGCTGCTGTCCACCTACGGCACCTTCGCCGCGACCGAGCGCGTGCTCATGGAGGCGGTCAAGGCCGGCGGCGACCGCCAGGTCCTCCACGAGGTCATCCGCGAGCACTCCCTGGCGGCCTGGCCCGATGTCCGCGCCGGCCGCGACAACCCCCTGCCCGCGCGCCTGGCCGCCGACCGGCGCGTCACGCGCTGGGTGTCCGCCGAGCAGGTGTCAACGCTGCTCGATGCCACCGCCTATGTCGGCGACGCGCCGCGCCGCGCCCGCGAGCTGGCGGACCTCGTCGACGCCGCCCTGTCCGACCGCGGCGCCGCCGGCTGCGCGGCTGGTGGGTCTGGTGGTGCCCCGCGCGGGTGAGCGCAGAGAGGGTGTTCTATCGAGCTCAGGCCGCCGGGCGCCGCCGCGTGGGCGGGGGGCGCGTCGGACCTGCACGCGCTCTACCAGCTACCAGCTAGCTAGTGGACGCGTGGGCGGCCGGTCATCGCGACGCGGAGGGGCTCGCCCAGCCGGGCGTCGATGCCCACGCAGCGGTGCCGGAGGTTGACGTGGGGCCTGTGATCGCCGAACAAGCGCTGGCGCTGGAACCCGAGGAGCCGCCCGAGGCCCTCGCGGCGCACGTGCCTGTGGTCGCGCGCCGCCTCATCGTCGAGGCGACGCGCCCGGCCCTGGCCGAACGAGCGGACGAGACAGGAGCGGCGAGATGAGCCATCGGAGGGCGCTCTTCAGCGTCTATGACAAGACGGGGTTGGTGGAGCTGGCGAGCGGCCTCAGCGGCCAGGGCTTCGAGCTGATCGCCTCGGGCGGCACGGCGCGGCGGCTGCGCGAGGCAGGGCTGCCCGTGACCGACGTCGCCGAGGTCACCGGGTCGCCCGAGGTCCTGGGCGGGCGGGTCAAGACGCTGCACCCTGCGATCCACGCCGGGATCCTGGCGCGGCGGACCTCGGCGGACGCGGCCGAGCTGGCGCGCCTGGGCTGGGCGCCCATCGATGTGGTCGTTTGCAACCTGTACCCCTTTGCGCAGACGGTGGCCCGCGAGGGGGCTACCGAGGCCGATATCATCGAGCAGATCGACATCGGCGGGGTCGCGCTGCTGCGGGCGGCCGCGAAGAACCTCGCTCATGTCACGGTGGTGCCCGATCCGGCCTTCTACGACGAGGTCCTCGGCGTCGTCATCAGGGGCGACGACCTGCCGGCGCTGAATCGCCGCATGGCGCGCGAGGCCTTCAAGGTCACGGCGCGCTATGATCAGGCTATCGAGAGTTGGCTCTCAGCGGCCAAGCCGCTGACGCTCAGCTATGAGCAGGTTCAGCCGCTGCGCTACGGCGAAAACCCGCACCAGGCGGCCACCCTCTATCGGGGCCGCGAGCGCCCGTTGGGCTTCGAGCAGCTGTCGGGCAAGCCGCTGTCCTACAATAACCTCGTGGACATGGACGCCGCGCGGGCGATGGTGGCCGACTTCGACGCGCCGACGGTGGCCATCGTCAAGCACACCAACCCCTGCGGTCTGGCGTCGGCGGCCACGCTGACACAGGCCTTTGACGCGGCGCTGGCCAGCGACCCGGTGAGCGCCTTCGGCTCGGTCATCGCCGTGAACCGGACGCTGGAGCTCGCCACGGTCGAGGCCATCGGCGCGCTCTTCGTCGAGGTCATCGTCGCGCCGGCCTTCGCGCCGGAGGCGCTCGCGCGGCTGCGGCGGAAAAAGAAGCGTTGTCGCGTCATCGCGGCGCCGGTCCAGGTCGACGTCGCACCGCGGCTGAGGCAGATCCAGGGCGGGCTGCTGGTTCAGGACGCGGACGTCGGGCCCCTCGACGAGGCCGGCTGGCAGGTCGTGACCGAGCGGGCCCCGACCGCGCAGGAGCGGGCGGCGTTGGCGTTTGGGTGGCGGGTCGCCAAGCACGTCAAGTCCAACGCCATCGTCTTCGCGAAGGGCGAGGCGACGGTCGGCGTCGGGGCCGGCCAGATGAGCCGCGTCGACGCGGTGCGCCTGGCGGCCAGCCGCGCGGGGGGTCGGGCCGCGGGCGCGGTGATGGCGTCGGACGCCTTCTTTCCGTTCCCCGACGGCGTCGAGAGGGCGGCGGCGGCGGGCGTGACGGCGGTCATCCAGCCCGGGGGCTCCATCCGCGACGACGAGGTGATCGCGGCGGCTGACCGCTTGGGCCTCGCGATGTTGACGACCGGCCGCCGGCACTTCAAACACTGAGCGGGCGCGGGGGCGCGCGGGAGGGGGCGGCGATGAACGTCACCAGGATCGATGTCGACAGGCGCGAGGCCGCGTGGGGACCGCGCGCCGAGCGCCTGCTGCGGGACGTCGCGGCGACGGGTGCCTCGGGCGAGGATGCGCTCGCGGTGGACGTCGCGTACCTGCCGGGCGTCACCGGCGCGGTCGCCCGGTGGCAGGTGACGTCTTGATCGCCGACGCGGCCAGCGGCGCCCTGTCCGACGTATTCCAGAGGTGGGGGCCGCTCGCGGTGACGCTGCTTGTCGGCGCCGCGGCGCTCTTCGGGACCGGCCGCCTAGTCGCGCGGCGGCGCCGGACCACCGGTCAGCAGGCGGCCGTCCTCCACTCGCTGTTGATGTTCGCGTTGGTCGTGGCGGTGGCGGTGGCGGTGGCGCTGGCGCTGCCCATCGGGGACGCGGCGCGAGGGCAGCTGTTGAGCCTAATGGGGATCGTCTCGAGCGCCGCGATCGCGCTGTCGTCGACGACCTTCTTGGGCAACGCGATGGCGGGGCTGATGCTGCGCGCGCTGCGTCACATCCGGCCGGGAGACTTCGTCCGGGTCGGCGACGTCTTCGGGCGAGTGTCCGAGCAGGGCCTGCTGCACACCGAGCTGCAGACCCAGGAGCGCAACCTCGTGACCCTGCCGAACCTGCACCTGGTGAGCCACGCGGTCGAGGTGGTGCGGAGCTCGGGCACGGTGGTGGCGACCGAGGTCTCGCTGGGCTACGACGTGGCGCGGCAGGACGTAGAGCGCCTGCTCCTCGCCGCGGCGCGCGACGTCGAGCTGGCCGAGCCCTTCGTGCACATCATGGCGCTTGGCGATTTCTCGATCGTCTACCGCGTCGCGGGCATCCTCGGCGATGTGCGGCTGCTGTTGAGCCGCCGATCGGCCTTGAACGCCGCGGTGCTGGACGCGCTCCATGAGGGCGGGGTCGAGATCGTCTCGCCGAGCTTCATGAACCAGCGGCAGCTGGGGCCGGACCAGGTGATGATGCCCCGCGCGCATCGGACCGGGGCGCGGCGGCGGGGCCTGGTGCCCGAGGCGGCGTCGGCCCCCGAGCGCGTGCTCTTCGACAAGGCCGAGGAGGCGGAGGCCGAGGAGGCGAGCAGGCAGGAGCTCGCGACCCTGTCGGGCTCCCTCGACGAGCTGCGCGAGGCCGTCACGAGCGCCGACGACGCGGGGCGGCCGGCGGCGCTGGCGGCGCTGAACCAGGCCGAGGCGCGGGTCGCGGAGCTCGAGGCGCTCCTGGAGCCGTCGCCCTCAGACTGAGCTTGCCGGCGCCTGCGCCGTGGGCCCGTGGTCTGCCCCGCCGGGCGTGGGCGGGGCCGCGCCGGCGACGCCCCACCCGGTCCACGCTGGCGCTGGCCCACCCGGTCCGCGCGGCCATCGATTGACGGACCTGGCGTCCGTCGCGGATTATGCGCGGCCAACCACCGTCACCGGAGCACGCCGTGTCCGACGCAAAGACCCTCTTCGACGCCGCCGTCGCCCAGTCCAAGGGGCTCCCCTCGCAGCCCAATAGCGTCAAGCTCGACCTCTACGCCCTGTTCAAGCAGGCGACCAAGGGCGATGTCCAGGGTAAGCGGCCCGGCATGCTCGACCCGGTCGGGCGCGCCAAGTACGACGCCTGGGCCAAGCTCAGCGGCAAGACGGCCGACCAGGCGATGGCCGACTATGCCGCCTACATCGGCAAGCTCGCCAAGGGCTAGTGGACGCCGAGCGCGGCGGCGGCTGAGCCCGCCGGAGCGCGGCGACAACCCGAGGTGGCGAGCCGCCTAGGCGGGCTGGGGAGGCAATGTGGGGCGGTGGGCGGTGGATCTCGGCACGACGAATTGCGGGGTCGCGCGGTGGGATGAGGCGGCGGACCGACCGCGCCTCGTCGAGCTGCCACGGATCTGCCGCCAGCCCGGTGGCACCGACCACCTCGAGGCGCCGCGGCTGGTCCCCTCGGCCGTGCACCTGACCGAGCCGGAGGGGTTTTGGGGCAAGCTCGGCGCCTGGCGCCCCTTCCGGCGCCGCCTGTGGGGCTGCCACGGCTTCATCGGCCGCCAGGCCCTCGAGCGCAACGACAGCCGGCACCACGCCAACTTCGCGCCGACCTTCAAGGCGGCCCTGTCGCGCTCGGCGCTCAAGCCCCTGGCGCGCTTGGGGGCGCGGGTCTACACGGCGCGCGACATCGGGCGGGTCTTTGTGCGGGAGCTGCTCCGTGAGGTGAAGAGCCAGACGGGCGAGCGGATAGAGGATCTGGTCGTCACAACGCCCGTCGACAGCTACGAGGGCTACCGCGCGGAGCTCCAACGCATCGGCCGCGCCGTGGGCATCAAGCGGATGCGCTTCGTCGATGAGCCGGTCGCCGCGGCGGTGGGCTACGGGCTCGGGTGGAAGCACCGGCGCCACGTCCTGGTCGTGGACTTCGGCGCGGGGACCCTCGATCTGGCGCTGGTCGAGCTGACGGCGAAGGGCCTCGAGCAGGGGCGCTGCCAGGTCGTCGCGAAGGCCGGCCGCGCCCTCGGCGGGGACCTCGTCGACCGCTGGCTGGTTCGGGAGTTCTGCGAACGCCTGGACTACCCGCTGCGCGAGGATGGCGACGAGCAGACTCGCTTCTGGTTCCGCCAGATGCTGGCCGAGGCGCGGCGGGTGAAGGAGTCGGTCTTCTTCAACCAGCAGGACGCCTTCTACCTGACGCCGCCCGAGGAGATGCGCGCCTTCGAGGCGCGGATCCGCGGGGACGCGCGCCTGCTCGAGGTGTCCCAGGCCGACGTGACCGAGATCCTGCGGGAGTGCGGGCTCTACCGGGCGCTTGGCGAGCTGACAGACCGGGTCGTCCAGCAGGCCGCGGCCCACGGCGTGCCCGCCGACGCCATCGACGAGGTGCTGATGGTGGGCGGGTCGACGCTGCTGCCCCAGGTCTACGGGCACTTCGAGCAGCGCTTCGGCCGCGACCGCGTCCGCGCCTGGCAGCCCTTCGAGGCCGTCGCCTACGGCGCCTGCGCCTTCGCGGCCGGCGGCGTCACCCAGAGCGACTTCATCGTCCATGACTACGCCTTCGTGACCTACGATCCGAAGACCCATGAGCCCCAGTACACGATCATCGTACCGAAGGACACGCGCTTCCCGACGGCGTCCGATCTGTGGAAGCGGCAGCTGGTGCCGACGTGCTCCCTGGGTGAGCCCGAGCACTACTTCAAGCTCGTCATCAGCGAGATCGGCGAGGCTGAGCCCGAGGATCGGCGCTTCGCCTGGGACGAATCGGGACAGGTCCACAAGCTCGGTGGGCACGAAAAGCAGGGCGAGCGCGTGGTGGTCCACCTCAACGAGGCCAACCCGACCTTGGGCTACCTCAAGCCGCCCCACCCGCCCAGCGATCGCCACCCGAGGCTCGAGATCTCTTTTGGTGTCAACGCCGAGCGCTGGCTGTCGGCGACCGTGCTGGACCTCAAGACCCAAAAGATCCTGATGTCCGACGAGCCCGTCGTGCGACTGTTGTGAGCGCTGCGCTCCCTGGCGCCCAGCGGGCGCGGGCCGCAAGAAACCTCGCAATGAGCCGGCTTGCCAAGATGGTCGCCGGGTCCGATGGGCGGGCACGCTGATCGCGCTGAACCGGCTTGTATCGACGCTTGAGCACTAGTAGTGAGAGCGGGCCGGCGGCTCGACGGCGAGCAGCGATCCGAAGCGACCCACGACAGCTATAGAGCGCTCTACACGAACCAGGCGCGCCGCTAGGTAGTCCCCTGTCCGTCAAGCCTTTTTGGAGGTCTCAATGAGGATGCATAGTCTTTTCATCACCTTCCTCGCGAGCGGCGCGCTCATCTTGGGGGGCTGCCCCGAGGATGGAGCGACTGGCCCGCGGGGCGAGACCGGCCCGGCCGGCGAGACCGGCTCGCAGGGCGAGACCGGCCCGGCCGGCGAGACCGGCCCCCAGGGCCCCCAGGGCGCCCAAGGCGACCCCGGCGACGCCGGCGCCGACGCTGTCTGCGCCGCCGCCGACAAGCTCGTCATCAACGGCGTCACGGGCATCCCCGACATCGCCTTCCCGGGCGAGGCGCTGACCCTGAACGTCGACCTCACCGGCGTGGCCGGTGGGGACGTCGACGATGCCGACATCACCGTCGTGAGCGCTGGCCCCGCCTTCGACACGGGCGCCAGCTTTGACGAGCTGACGCTGACCCCGACCGCCGACGACGTGGGTGACTGGGACTACCTGGTCGTGGCCAGCGACGGCTGCACCATCGCGATGTACGCCTTCGAGCTGTCCATCCGCGAGTTCAAGGCCTTCGTGAGCGTGGTCCACGTGTCGCCGACGGCGCCTGCCGAGGTCGGGCTCCGCTTCGTCGGCGGTGGCGACATCGACACCGTCGCCTTCGAGGACCAGACCGGCTCGCTCGCCATCGGCACGCCGATGCCTGCCATCGAGTTGATCGACGTCGACAACAACGACACCGTTGTCACGACCATCGAAGACCTCGACCTCGACTACCTCGGCGAGTACATCCTCATCGCCCACGACGGCGGCGGCAGCTTCACCTACGACCTCATCCAGGCGAACTCCGCGGCGCCCGCCGACGACATGATCGGGGCTCAGTTCTTCCACGCGGCCGCTGGCGTGGCCGTCATCGATGTCGTGGATGACAACGCCACCGCCCC
>PDWJ01002461.1_pt1 | contig 19714 bp, 20 predicted proteins | sample 1430881 | NCBI WGS metagenome assembly PDWJ01 (sample SAMN01162460, study PRJNA174530) | Oral metagenome, whole genome shotgun sequencing project. | biome: Marine environment; feature: Marine mammal; material: Swab sample of the gingival sulcus; isolation source: swab sample of gingival sulcus...
GCTTTTCGCGAGGTGAAAACCCACTACAAAAAACAGGTAGCCGTTGTTCACAGCAGTGCTGATACTTTGGCGGCTGCCGTTAAAGCCACAGACAGCGTACTTGAACGTAAGCACACCTTGTTGTTGCGTCCTTTAGAGTTGTTACTGGATGAACCCCATGTTTTTTCCGGTTGGCTAAGCCTTAACAAAGCCCATGTTAAATTTGATGGCGATACAGTTGTTTGGGCGAAAAACCCTATCGACATACTCGATGATACTTATCATTACCTGAACATGGATTTTCGTGCCGATCTTCCGGCGGCTGAATGTATCTGGAAACACGATAACGAAGTGCTGCAATTAGCGCTTGCCTTTTATCGTGACCTGGAAAAACGCCTGGGCATTACCGATTATCAGCAGCTTGTCGCTTTGATTGATCAGGATACACCGCAAGGTGATTTTAGTGCCGACGAATGGGCGCAGGTGCAGGCGGCGCACTTAGGCTATCAGGCCGGAATGGAAGTAATGGGTGCGCTACCTAAAATGGCACGGGATGCGTTGTTCTACGATATTAAAGTCAATGAAGATCTGACTGTTAGCATTCCTCAGCGGCTGCATGATGAAACCCTGCAAGGGCAAATGACGAAAGTGCTGGTGCCACCTCCAGCCACCAAAGCCGATGAACTGGTTGCAGTGTGCGGTGGTATGTTCTATGGCCGTGAGGCTCCCGGCTTGCCACTTTATGTGGAAGAGGGAACTCACATTAACGCGGGCGATACCATTTATATTGTTGAAGTTATGAAAATGTTCAATAAAATACAGGCACCTTTCGCTTGCACCGTAGATAAAGTGCTGATTGATAACATGGATGGCGCAATCGTTAAACAAGGTCAGCCTTTATTTAAGGTAACGCCCGATGAAAAAGTAGAAGAAGTGAACCCGGCAGAAGAGGCCAGACACCGTGCTGCTCGAACGGAAGAGTTGCTACGTGGCTTGATTTAACTCAGTCGGTATAACAAAAAAAGCGAGGCTATTGTATCAATGCCTCGCTTTTTTTATGTCTGGCAGGTTGTTATTGGAAGTCATATGAATAAATTAGAGATTGTTAGTGAAAAACTGAAGTCCAGTGTGCCGATGGTGCGGCATATGCAAATAGATGTTGTTGAGTATCGACCTGGCTATGTGGTGGTTGAAGCGCCGTTTGAGCCTAATATCAACACCCATGGCACGGCCTTTGGCGGTAGCCTGTATTGTGTGGCAACGCTGTGTGGCTGGAGCCTGCTGTATTTAACGCTGTTGGATGCCGGTTTTGACCCGGACGTATGGGTGACAAAAGGTGAGATTGAATACTTTGTACCCGTGCGTGGAACTTTGCGCGCGGTGGTTAACGCGACCGATAAACAGTGTGCCGAGCTGGTTAACACCTACCGCGAAAAAGGGCGTACGCGGGCAGAATTTAAGGTTGAAATATACAACCAGGAAGAATTGGCACTCACCTTGAATGCCTGTTATGCGGCGCGTTAGTGGAATAAATTTGCATTATCGTACGACAAATCGTACGATAATGCATCACCAAATTGGAGAATGGAAATGAACATTCTTACTGCAAGTGAGGCGAGAGCCAATTTATATCGATTACTCGATCAAGCCAGTGAAACCCATCAGCCAATTACCATAACAGGAAAAAGAAACAGCGCTGTATTAATTGCTTCTGAAGACTGGGAAGCGATTCAGGAAACATTGTATTTGTTATCTGTTCCGGGTATGAGAGAGAGCATTCAGGAAGGCATGGAAGAGCCTGTTGATTCTTGTGCCAGGGAGTTGGATTGGTGAGTTGGCAACTTGTTTATACTAAACAAGCACAAAAAGATGCAAAAAAACTTGCTTCATCAGGCTTAAAGGAAAAAGCAAAACAGCTGTTAAAAGTTATTGAAGCAAACCCTTATCAAAATCCTCCACCTTATGAAAAATTAATCGGTGATCTGGCCGGAGCATATTCAAGGCGTATCAATATTCAACACCGGTTGGTTTATCAGGTTTATGAATCTGAAAACACCATCAAAATATTACGTATGTGGACGCATTATGAGTAGCACCCTGGAGAACCTATGAAAGCACTGTTGCAACGTGTAACTCATGCCTCGGTAACGGTTGGTGGTGAAATTACTGGCCGAATCGACCAGGGCCTGCTGGTATTACTGGGGGTGGAAAAGGGCGACGACCAAACAACCGCTGATAAACTGCTGGAAAAAATTCTTAAGTATCGTGTGTTTGCTGATGCCGAAGATAAAATGAATTTATCACTGCAAGATATAAACGGCGGATTATTGCTGGTTTCACAATTCACCCTGGTGGCAGAGACTAAAAAAGGGTTAAGGCCCAGCTTCAGCTCCGCGGCGCCACCGGCAGAAGGCAAGCGCTTGTATGAATACCTGTTAAATCAGGCGCAACAGAAGTGGCCTGCTACTGCATCCGGCAGGTTTGGCGCTGATATGAAAGTTGAACTGTTAAACGATGGACCGGTAACGTTTTTACTGGAAGCGTAACATTTATTTTACTGATCATGCGCTTTAGTGTTCTTCTTGTTGATCCTGGCCGTTATCGGTGCGGGTTTTGCCAGGTTTGCCAATGCGACCAAACAACAGGCCGCTTTCAAACAGCATCCACATGGGAATAGCGAGCATTAATTGGGAAAACGGATCAGGTGGTGTCAGCAGCATGCCAAATACAAAGCAGCCCACAATAATATAAGGGCGTTTCTCGCTAAGGGATTTAACCGATGCCACCCCTGTCCAGATTAATACCATGGTAATCACCGGAATTTCAAAGGCGATACCAAAGGCAAAAAACAATTTCAGCGCAATCGACAGGTATTGTGAAATATCAGGGGTAACGGAAACAAACTCCGGGCCAATGCTGGTAAAAAAATGCATCACCAGTGGAAATATCACAAAGTGCGCAAACGCAATGCCACTATAAAAAAGCACAATACTTAACAACAATACCGGCAGCGCCAGCTTTTTTTCGTGCTCATATAAACCGGGCGAAACAAATTTCCAGAACTGATGAAGAATCACTGGCATGGCCAGAAAAATCGCCGCTACCAGGGTGAGTTTAAACGGTGCAAAAAAAGTGGCGGTGATATCAGTGGCGATCATGGTTGCGCCTGCTGGCAACTGTTCCCGAATGGGCAGGCTTATCCAGTAATAAATATCGTTGGCAAAATAAAACAACCCCAAAAAAATCACCAGCGTAGCCAGCAGCGCCCGTAAAATACGCGTTCTTAATTCGATAAGATGCTCGATTAACGGCATTTCGGCTTCGTTTGTGGGTTGTTCGTCTGGCATACGATTACGCGGGTTTGTCAGTTGAGTGTGTTGCCGCAGCAGGTGCTTCTTGAACAGCGTCGCTGGTTTCAGCTGGTTGTGCCGCCGGTTGTGCCGCCGGTTGTTCAGATTCCATTAAATGGCTGGTGTAATTCTGCAGGCCCTGCTGTTCGATATCTTTCAGTGTCTGTTCATTTAAAATGCCGTTGCGAAGAGCCTGCCCGGTTTCTTCCAGTGCATCTTTGGCTTCTTGCAAGCCGCTGTTTTCCATTTGTTGTTTCAGCCGTTGCTGCATTTCCATGGTATTAACTTCGCGCTCGATTTCCTCGCGCACTGTCAGTGCTGCACGGCGGAATCTTCCTATCCAGGCGGCAGTCATGCGCACCGCGTGGGGCAGGCGCTCCGGGCCAAGCACCAGCAATCCGATCACCGCAAGAATCACTAATTCAAAAAAACCAATATCGAACATGACAGTATCTGTACTCAGTCAGCATCGGTTTTTTGTTGTTGTGCCGATTTTTCCGCAACGTTTTGTTTATTTTCGGGCAGGGTTTTCTGATCTTCTTCATTCATGGCTTTTTTAAAGCCTTTAATGGCACCGCCAAGATCGCCGCCAAGATTGCGTAAACGTTTGGTTCCAAATAACAGCAATACAATCACCAGGATGATTAATAATTGCCAAATGCTGATACCACCAATACCCATTTTTTATCTCCTGAATATGAATCTTTAAAAACCGATTATGATGATTTGCTGCGGTTCTGTTTTTCCACCAGCCCCGATAGATCAAAACGGCGTGTCAGTTCGTTCAGCACATCCTCAGAACTTACCCCCAGTTTATGAAGGGCAACCAGGCTATGAAACCACAAATCGGCGGTTTCGTAGATCACATCGGCGTTATCGTTGGATTGTTCTGCATCTTTCGCGGCAATAATGGCTTCGGTGGCTTCTTCGCCTACTTTTTCCAGAATTTTATTCAGCCCCTTATGATACAGGCCCGCGACATAGGATGAATCCGGCGATGCTGATTTGCGCTCATCAAGTATGTTATCCAGCGCCTTTAGTATATCACTCATATTAAGAATACTGCTTTTTTGTGTTGATGAAATTTCAGGCTGCACTGTTTCAGGCAGCATCTGAAACTTTTAGATGCTATTCACAGCGGCTCAGGGTAAACCTGTTGGTCCAAACCTTCAAGCTGCGGGGTGTGTGGGTAGTGGCTTCGGTGGCAATCAATTAATCGTCTCTCGGGGTATCTGCATCCTGGTGCAAATTGTTGGCTGCGGTTTTGCTCACCCGTGTTTTGCCAATACCGGCTTTTTTTAACAAGCCAAAAGCGCCGCGAGTGGCTCGGGCCAGCTGGTGGGCGGCCACATCACCAATCAGTTCTGACAGGGGTTCTTCAATATCAAAATCCTGCTCAGCCAGAATACTTGATACCTGCTGAACCAGGTCAATATCTCCCGTCAGCTCAATGCCGCTGGCAAGCCATTGGCTGGTGGTGCTGTTTTTTGCCAGCTGGCGAACCACCGTAACGCAAGGCCCGGTAATCACCGCATCGGGGTTTTCTTCCAAATAGCTTAAGGTGCGCACGCCCTTGCGCTCAATAATCAGGGTAAGCTGCACCGCAGGGTTACGCAGATTCAGCCCCAATGATTTGCCTGCCAGCCGTTTCAGGCGCATCTTGGTGGCAGGTGCATAGCCCAGCGCTTTGTTTAAGGCCATTTCAAGCTGGCCAGTAACCAATGACGGTAACAGGCTGCGGTTCTGGTTGGTGTTGCTCTCGTTAGAATCACTGGAATTATTGTTGCTCATCAGTATTTGAATCCGCGATGTAAGGCGACGATACCGCCGCTCAGGTTATGGTATTCGGGGTTTTCAAAGCCCGCTTTGCGCATCATATGTTTCAGCTTGTTTTGATCCGGGTGCACACGAATGGATTCTGCCAGATGGCGATAGCTGTCGGCATTGTTTGCCACCAGCTTGCCCATTATTGGCAGCAACGAAAAGGAATAGCGATCATATGCCTTTTCCAGAAAGTCGCTGGTGGGCTTTGAAAATTCCAGCACCAGGCAGCGGCCACCGGGTTTCAGTACACGATACATGGATTCAAGGGCTTTGCTTGTATCGTTAACATTCCGCAAACCAAAACTGATGGTAATGCAATCAAAAGTGTTGTCTGCAAACGGCAGGTTTTCAGCATTGGCCTGCACGTAATCAATATTGCCTGCATAGCCGTTGTCCAGCAGCTTGTCGCGGCCCATTTCCAGCATGGAAGCGTTAATATCTGCCAGCACCACCTTGCCCTTGCTGCCCACGATTTTGGCAAACTTCATCGTTAAATCGCCAGTACCGTCGGCAATATCCAGCAGGGTTTGCCCCGGGCGAGCGGCGCTCATTTCAATGGTGTAACGCTTCCAAAGGCGATGAATACCGAAAGACATCAAATCGTTCATCATGTCGTAATTGCTGGCTATTGAACGCGCTTCCCTTTTTACCCGAGCGGCCCGATAACCAGAATGTGTGGCTTTTTGCTCAGACATGGCGTAATTCCTTGAAAAATCTGCCGGTTATTTACAGGTTAGCTTCAATAAGGGGCTGAATGCGCTGCCTGAAGGTTAAGCCAAAGCTTTGAGGGTGATGGTACTATTGCCAAATGAAACAATCATCTTGCGATAATAATGGCTTCACGGAAACCGTGCAACATTATGGATTATGTCTGATGTGTGGTGTGAATTTACAGAGAGGTATTGTTGTTCAGGCGGAAGCTGTCCGCAATAATAGTACGCCGCTTCTACCAAGCTTTAGTTCATATATTTATTTGTATATCAAATTCTTGAAATTTTGAGAGACAAAGTATTTTGACATAAATATATGCAGCTCTAATTCTATAGCCGGGGTTGATTACTGCCATTTTCCAATAATCAACGGTTCGCGGCTGCCGCCTGTTTCTGCCAGTTGATCAAGATAAGCCTGCCACAGGGTACCCTGGTTGGCGCACAGTTCGTTTAGATATTGCCAGGAATACAGCCCGGTGTCGTGGCCATCATCGTAGGTTATCTTCAAAGCATAATTGCCGACTGTTTCAATATTGCGGATTTTTACCTGGCGTTTGCCCACCTGCAAGATCGGCTTGCCGTGGCCTTTAACTTCCGCAGAAGGGGAGTGAACACGTAAAAATTCAAAGCTTAAATGGAAGTGCTGTTCCCCATAAACCAGTTCAAGCATGTTGGATTGGGTGTGCAGTTTAATGGCGGTTGGGGGCGTGTTGTCCATTAGGTATTTTGGTGGGGTCTGGTTAGGGGTTGGCAAGCCCCATAACGACAGCAAAGTGATCTGCTTTCGTTATGGGGTAATGTGCCGGGTTTTAAAACTATAAAATATAACGACTTAAATCTTCATTGCCCGCCAGTTCTGCCAGTTGCTTGTCAACATAGGCAGCATCAATGGTGAAAGGCTGTGTTTCGTGTTTGGCGGCCAGGTCGGCGGCTTCGAACGAAATTTCGTCGGTTAATTTTTCCATCACTGTGTGCAGGCGGCGGGCACCGATATTCTCAGTGCGCTCGTTTACCTGCCAGGCGGTTTCTGCGATTTTGCGAATGGCGTCGCTGTTAAATTCAATGCTCAACCCTTCGGTGGCAATCAGGGATTTATATTGTTCGGTTAACGATGCATTCGGTTCTGTTAAAATCCGTTCAAAGTCATCGGCAGATAGCGCTTCCAGTTCAACGCGAATCGGCAAGCGGCCTTGCAGTTCGGGTACCAGGTCGGATGGCTTTGCCAGGTGGAAGGCTCCGGATGCGATAAACAGTATATGATCGGTTTTAACCATGCCGTATTTGGTGGTAACGGTGCTGCCTTCGATCAGCGGCAACAAATCCCGTTGCACGCCTTCGCGGGATACATCGGTGCCGCCGTTTTCGGAGCGCTTGGCCACTTTGTCGATTTCATCAAGAAACACAATGCCGTTTTGTTCAACTGCTTCAATGGCTTTGGTTTTAATGTCTTCTTCGTTGATCAGCTTGGCGGCTTCTTCATCGCTGAGCTTCTTCAGGGCATCTTTGATTTTTGTTTTGCGCTTTTTCTTTTTGCCGGTATTAATGCTGGAAAACATGTTTTGCAGTTGGCTGGTCATTTCTTCCATGCCCGGGGGAGCCATGATTTCCACGCCTACCGCAGGTGATGCCAGATCAATTTCAATTTCCTTGTCATCCAGCTGGCCTTCACGCAGGCGTTTGCGGAACAGTTGCCGTGCGCTTGAATCTTCAGCCGGGGTTTCGCTCTCGTCGGCGTTCCATTCATTGCGGGCGGTGGGAAGCAACACATCCAGCACGCGATCTTCGGCAGCATCTTCAGCCCGATGGCGTACCCGTTCCATTTCGGATTCGCGCATCATTTTAACGGCCATATCCGCCAGATCACGAATAATGGATTCAACATCACGGCCCACATAGCCCACTTCGGTGAACTTGGTGGCTTCCACTTTAATGAAAGGGGCGTTAGCCAGTTTTGCCAGTCGGCGGGCTATTTCTGTTTTACCCACCCCGGTGGGGCCGATCATTAAAATATTTTTCGGCGACACTTCGTTACGCAGGCTTTCATCCAGTTGCATGCGGCGCCAGCGATTTCTTAGCGCCAGGGCTACGGCGCGTTTGGCGTTGTCCTGGCCAATAATATGGCGATCCAGTTCGTGTACGATCTCGCGGGGAGTCATGTTTGACATGGTGTTTCTCTATTGAAAATCTTTTATTGAATCAGCAATCGAGTTCTTCGATCACCAGGTTGTGATTGGTATAGATGCAGATGTCGGCGGCAATATTAAGCCCTTTTTCTACAATCTCTTTGGCGCTTAATTCGGTGTTGTCCAGCAGGGCTCTTGCACTGGCCTGGGCAAAAGGGCCGCCGGAGCCAATGGCCATCAGGTCGTCTTCCGGCTGAATAACATCACCATTGCCGGTAATGATCAGCGAGGCTTCCTTATCGGCAACACACAGCAGGGCTTCCAGTTTGCGCAGTACCCGGTCGGTACGCCAGTCTTTGGCCATTTCCACGGCGGCGCGGGTCAGGTTGCCCTGGTGTTTTTCCAGCTTGGCTTCAAAGCGCTCAAACAGGGTAAAGGCATCGGCAGTACCCCCGGCAAAACCAGCTATTACTTTATCGTTGTAGATTCGGCGCACCTTGCGGGCATTGCCTTTCATCACAGTGTTGCCCAGGCTTACCTGGCCATCACCACCGATTACCACTTTGCCGTTGCGACGAATGGATAGGATGGTGGTTCCTCGAAACTGTTCCACAGCCAGCTCCTCTGACAAGTTTTCAGGTTATTAAGCCTATATGGGGCAGGGCAGCACTATTTCAATAGGCTTAATAAAAAATTCCTGAAAGTGAATCTGTGTCGATTCCAGAGCTATTTCAGCGTTAATACAATGTGCTCGATATTGTGGTTATTCAGTGTGTGTTTGGCTGCTTGCAGCTGGCTGTCGTTACTGAAAGGGCCTATCTGAACGCGGTGAAACACCTGGCCGGGGCGAACTTCCACCGTTTCGGTTTTCACATTAAGGCCCAGTAATAACAGCTGGGCGCGGCGGCGGTCGGCGTCCTGGGCGCTTTGGAATGATCCGGTCTGGATCATATAGCGGTTGTTAATCGGGTGTGCGGCGGGTTCTGGCCGGTTTGCCTGGGTTTTAACCTTGTTCGCCATTTGTTCCACTTCCGGGAGCACTGTGTAGAAGTCAAACTTAGGCGTATTCCTGCTGGTGCTGTTGCTGGTGGTTGCAGGGGGTTGCTGTTCACTCGGTATCTGAATACCGGCAAGGTAGTAAAGAAAAGCCAGAAAAAGCCCTGTAATCACCCCGGTAAATAGCCATACCCATGCGGGCAGTTGATTTTGGTTGGTTTCAGCCAAGGGTGTTCTCCTGTTCAAATGCCTGCGTGGGTGTTGGTGTGTGGCTGTGGCTTACATGCTTGAAGGTGCGGATACGCCCAACAGTTTTAACCCGTTGTTTAGCACAATGCGTATTGCTTCGGTCAGCGTAAGCAGGGCATTACGGGGAATATCGTCTGCTGCAATCACTTTGCCTGAATTGTTGTACCAGGTGTGGTACATGTTGGCCAGTTCACGCAAATAAGTGGCGACCTGGTGCGGTTCATAGGCAAGGGCAGCGCGTTCTATAATTTCCGGGTATTGCGATAGTTTATTGGTCAGCGCAATTTCATGGTTGCTGCTCAGCTCCGTCAGGTTGGCTTCACCCAGTGCCCGATCCCAGGGTTTGCCTTCTTCTGCGCATTTGCGTTGCACACTGCATGCACGGGCATGGGCATATTGAATGTAATAAACCGGGTTGTCTTTACTTTGTGATTTGGCCAGGTCTAAGTCGAAATCCATATGCTGCTCGGATTTGCGGGTGACATAAAAGAAACGCGCCGCATCGTTGCCCACTTCATCCCTCAGTTCGCGCAGGGTAACGAAAGAGCCGGAGCGGGTAGACATCTGCACACGCTCGCCACCGCGATATAAAATGGCGAATTGCACCAGCAACACATCAAGCTGATCTTTGTTCAGGCCGAGCGCTTCCAAAGCGGCTTTTACCCTGGCAATGTAACCGTGGTGGTCGGCACCCCAGATATTGATAACTTTGTCGAAACCGCGTTCAAATTTATTCAGGTGGTAAGCGATATCCGATGCAAAATAGGTGCTTTGGCCGTTGTCACGCACCACAACGCGGTCTTTGTCATCGCCAAATGCGGTGGATTTGAACCAGATGGCACCGTCTTTTTCGTAGGTGTGTCCCAGTTCGGCCAGCTTTTTCAGAGCTTTGTCGATATGGCCGTTGGTAGTAAGGGATCTTTCAGAAAACCATTCATCGTAAATGACGCCAAATTCGGCCAGGTCCTCGTGGATATCGCCCTGAATGGCACCCAGAGCGGCATCGAAAAAGATACCGTAACCTTCGTTGCCAAGCAGTGCTTTGGTGTTTGCAATCAATGCGTCGATGTGGGCTTCCTTGTCTCCCGGTGAAGAGTCGCCTGATGAGTTTTGGGTTTCGTCGGCGGGCACCTGGGCAAATACTTCTGCGGCGGTTTTAACCAGGTGGTCGCCGGCTGATTTGGCAATGGAGCTGGCAATATCGTAAATATAATCGCCCTTATAACCGTTGCTGGGGAAAACAATCGGTTCCCCCTGTTGTTCCAGGTATCGCAGCCATACGCTGGTGGCAAGAATGTCCATTTGTCGGCCAGCATCATTCACATAGTATTCCTTGTGAACCTGAAAGCCCGCAGCTGCCAGCAGGTTGGCAACACTGGCACCATAGGCGGCACCGCGGCCATGGCCCACATGCAAGGGGCCGGTGGGATTGGCCGACACGTATTCAATCTGTACCCGCTGGCCATTGCCGGTAGTGGACTTGCCGTATTCGCTATTGGCTTGCAGAATGGTTTTGATCACGCTGTATTGGCTGGCCGGGTCTAAAAAGAAGTTAATAAAGCCCGGGCCTGCTATTTCCACCTTTTGCACAGCGGCGCTTTCCGGAAGTGCCGCGATAATCAGTTGCGCCAGTTCGCGGGGATTTTTTCTGGCGGGCTTGGCCAGCATCATTGCCAGGTTGGTTGCCAAATCGCCGTGGCTTTTATCTTTGGTGCGATCAATGTTGATTCTGGGTTGGGTGTTTTCAGGAATGATTTGATCTGCGATCAGCTGATTGAGGGCGGCTGACAGGAGCGATTCAATTTGTTCTTTCATTGCAGGATATGGGCTTACAGGTTGGTTTCGACAGAAAATGGCGCAGGGCCGTTGGAATGCGCCACATTATGGCTATTCCCAGGGCTGATTGCCAGTGCCGCCGGATTATTCTTCCGCTATTCCAGGTAAAGCGGGTCTACGTCGATATGCCATTTTACTTTTTTGGCCAGCGGGTCGTTTTCTGCCAGTTCGACCAGGTAGCGCAAATAATGGTGCAGTTGCGGGCGGTCGTTGCTTTTGATCACCAGTTGAAAACGATGGCGACCGGCTTTGCGTTGCATTAGCGTGGGTACTGGCCCCCAGATTTCCATGCTGGCCGGCAGGTGGGGTTGCAGGCTGGCGCTTAGGTTGTGCAAAAAGCCCTGTGGCAGCTCCACTTTGGCGGCTTCGGCCCGCAGCAGTGCTAGGTAGCCATGGGGGGGCAGGCCAATGATTTTACGTTCGGCCAGCGTGGTATCGGCAAAGGCGTTGTAGCCTTTATAGAGCAGGGTTTCCAGCAAGGGGTGATCGGGGTGGTGGGTTTGAATCAGCACTTTGCCCGGCTTGTCTGCTCGCCCGGCTCGGCCTGCCACCTGTTCAATCAGTTGCGCGGTATGTTCCGGGGCGCGAAAGTCGCTGGCAAACAGGCCGGCATCAATATCCATAATGGCCACCAGGGTCACTTTGGGAAAGTGATGACCTTTGGCCAGCATTTGCGTGCCTACCAGCAGGCAGGGTTTGCCGCTTTGTACGTGTTTCAGGTGATTGGCCAATGCGTGTTTGCGGCTGGTGGTGTCGCGATCTATGCGAATAACAGTGGCTTTGGGGAAGTGTTTTTCCAGCGCATCTTCAAGCCGCTCTGTTCCCTGGCCGATACTGCGGATGTCGGTGCTGTGGCATTCCGGGCACACTTTGGGGATGCCGGTTTGATGGTCGCAGTGGTGGCAGTGCAGGTGTGGGGGCGAACGGTGGTAGGTCATGCGGGCGTCGCAGCGCTTGCACTGTGCCGACCAGCCACAGTCGTGGCACATCAGCACCGGAGCAAAACCCCGCCGATTGAGGAAAATCAGCCCCTGGTTGCCATCTTTTAAGGTGGTGCGCAGTGCTGTCTGCAGCTCTTTAGTCAGGCCATCGGTGGTGGTGGCATGTTTCAGGTCGATCAGGCTGACCGCCGGTGGCTGGGCGTTACCGGCCCGGCGCCACATTCTGAGCATGGTGTAGCGCTGTTGATAGCAGTTGTGCAGCGATTCCAGCGAAGGGGTGGCGCTGCCCAGCACAATGGGTACGTTGTTTTGTCTGGCGCGAAAAATCGCCAGGTCACGCGCGGAATAGCGAAAGCCTTCCTGCTGCTTGTAGGATGCGTCGTGTTCTTCATCAATAATGATCAGCCCCAGATTGTGCATCGGGGTGAACAGGGCCGAGCGCGTTCCCATAACTATGGCGATAGCGCCTTCGCGGGCCTGCCGCCAGGTGTCCAGGCGCTCTTTATCGGTCAGGTTGGAGTGCAGGGCCGCAATCGGAGCAAGAAACCGCTGTCTGAAGCGATTCAGCGTTTGTGGTGTCAGGCCAATTTCCGGCACCAGTACCAGCACCTGCTTGCCCTGAGCCAGCACTGGCGCAATGGCTTGTAAATACACTTCGGTTTTGCCGCTGCCGGTAACACCATTTAACAGGAATGGCTGAAACCCGCTGGCGGTATTAATAGCCTCGACCGCGCTGGCTTGCTCTTTGTTCAGGGTCAGTTGCGGTTCGGCCAATATCTGGGAGGCATCCCAAGGCTGATAGGTGTGGGGGTGTTCGTGGCACTCTGCTAAACCCTTTTTGGCAAGTTCGCGCAGGGTGGTGTTTTTCACTTGCAGGCCGTTAATGACTTTTTGCGAAAGCCCGGCAGGGTGCTCTCTGAGCAGTTGCAATGCCTGTAATTGTCTGGGTGCTCGCGTTAATTGGGCCAGATCAATCAGCTGGCCTTTCTGGGTGGTCGCCCAGGTGTCAACAAGGGCATTCAGTGGTGTTTCGGCCTTGCGCAAGGCAACGGGTATGGCATTGCTTAGCACTTCTCCGAAAGGGTGTTGGTAGTAGTTGCTTGCCCAGGTGCAAAGGCTTAGCAGATCCGGTTGCAGTACGGGGTCGCTGTCTAATACTTTCAGAATGCGTTTCAGTTTGCTGCTATCTATTGGGTGGCTGTCGGTTTCACTGTTTTGATGAGCCAGGGTGATAATGCCCACCAGCTTTTGTTTGCCAAAAGGCACTAGAACCCGCATGCCGGGTTGCAGGTGCTCGAAACTGTCGCCTTTGGGTGGCAGGTAGTCGAATTGGCGCCGCAGCGGGGTGGGAACGGCAACTTTAATCGTGCTGGTGGCAGAAACGGGCAAATTCTTCTTCACTTAATTAAAGGTTAGCACTTAAGGGTTTAGCCTTCGTTGATAGCAAACTCCTTATATCATATATAATGTTTTGCTTGCCAAGTAAAAAGTCTCTGGTATGATCTGTGCCCCTGTTTCTATTGTTACACGCTGTACGGTGCCTGGCAGCTTTGCCTGATCAAGGTAAAAGATCAAAAAAAGCGCAAAAAGCAGCCCAGGTTGCGGTGCAGAATAAAGGAATTAATCATGAAAGCTGATATCCATCCAGAATACACCGCCATTACTGCGACTTGCAGTTGTGGTAACAAAATCGAAACCCGCTCAACGATTGCAAAAGACATTCATTTGGATGTTTGCTCTGCTTGCCACCCGTTTTACACTGGCCAGCAAAAAGTGGTTGATACCGGTGGTCGAATCGACAAGTTCAAGAAGCGTTTTGGCGGTATGCGTACTCGCAAGTAGTATCAGCAAATACTATAAGCGGTATCATGCAACGAATCGTTTTAGAAAAAGGCTCCTTATGGAGCCTTTTTTTGTTGTGCGGCCATTTGTGGCTATCGGCTTACAGCGCAACCGTAGCTGCGGCACAATGTGACCTGTCAGAACAGCAGATGCGGTCATTGCCCATAGTGTCTATTGCTCGCGTTTTTGATGGTGATACGGTGGCGCTCAGTGATGGCCGCAAAGTGCGTTTTATTGGTATCAATACACCCGAAGTGGCACGGCAGGATCAGCCTGTTGAGCCAATCGCTGATCAGGCCAGAGCCGCGTTGTTACTCTGGCAAGGCAAGCGGGTCTATATGTTGGTGGGTAACGAAAGAAAAGACCATTATGGACGCACGCTGGCGCATCTTTTTGCATTGAATGGCAGCAATCTTACCGCCTATTTATTAGAGCAAGGGCTTGGCTTCACTGTTACGCTTCCCCCGAATGAGCGTTTTGCCGATTGCTATACAGCGAAAGCGGCATTAGCCCGCGAGCAGCAGTTGGGGGTGTGGCGTAGCCGTTATCATCGTATTCGCAGCACCTCTCTGCCTGCTGATTTAAAAGGCGGCTTCGGGCGTTATCGGGGCAAAATTGAAAGAATATATGTCAGCAAAAAAGTGATCTGGGTGGATATGTTTGGCGATGTCAGCCTAAGAATTGCCCGTAAAGATCAGGCATTTGTTGATGGTCAGGTGTTATCTCGCCTGTTAAAAGCCGCAGATGAAGACGCGGTGCTGCAACTTCCGCAGCTGGAATTCTCCGGCTGGTTGATTGATCGTACCCGCTGGGGTCGGAAAATGGTGAACAAAATCAAGTCAGGCAAGCGTAAGCGTTGGCAAATGAATATTCGCCATCGAAATCACTGGCGTTTGGCAAACTTGTAACCATCTTCTGGTTGAGATTGCAAGCTCTTTTCGTTATCCTACCCGCCCTCAGTCGCTCATGCTCACAAGGCCCTCATTTCAGGCGACCAGGCAAGGATAAACTATTCTTTTGCGCGTTATTTGCGTCTGTAACTCAAAGCTACGCTGAATTAACAAGCACCGAGCCAGAATTTATTGTCGTGGTGGCAGGTTCGCCTGTTGCCTGCCGCCGTCTGCTGCCATTGGCACATGCTGTCACTGGTAATTGTTAGAGAGAAATTATGTCAGATTTAAAGCAAGACGCGCTTGAATACCATGCCAAACCGCGTCCTGGAAAAGTGAGTATTGAAATTACCAAGCCTACGGAAACAGCCCGTGATTTGTCGCTGGCTTACAGCCCGGGTGTTGCCGAGCCGGTACGTGAAATTGCCAAAGATGCTGAAAATGCTTATCGCTATACCAACAAGGGCAACCTGGTGGCGGTGGTCAGTGATGGCAGTGCCATTTTGGGTTTGGGGGATTTAGGCAGCCTGGCGAGTAAGCCGGTGATGGAAGGTAAAGGTGTTTTATTTAAACGCTTTGCCGGTGTTGATGTGTTCGATATCGAAGTGGACGCTGAAGATTCCAAGGCTTTTATTGATACCGTTGCCCGTATTTCCCCCACCTTTGGCGGTATTAATCTGGAAGATATCAAAGCGCCTGAGTGTTTTGAAATTGAAAGGATGTTGGTCGAGCGTTGCAATATACCCGTGTTTCACGATGATCAGCACGGAACGGCTATTATTGCGGCTGCCGGTTTGCTGAACGCACTGGAACTGCAAGGCAAAAAACTGGAAGACGCTAAAATTGTTTGTATTGGAGCCGGGGCGGCAGGTGTGGCTACCCTGAAACTGGTCATGGAAATGGGCTCGAAAAACGAGAACATTTATGTGCTGGATCGCAATGGCGTGATTCATTCCGGCCGGGATGATTTAAACCAGTACAAAGCCGCTTTTGCCCATGAAACAGATAAACGTACGTTGGAAGACGCGCTTGACGGGGCTGATGTGTTTATTGGGGTTTCAAGTGCAAACCTGCTGACACCGGATATGCTCAGGTCAATGGCTCCTAATCCTGTGGTGTTTGCGTTAGCCAACCCCGATCCTGAAATCCTGCCCGAAGTAGCGCAGCAGGTTCGTGATGATGTAATAGTCGCCACCGGACGCAGCGATTATCCCAACCAGGTGAATAATGTGCTGGGCTTTCCGTTTATTTTTCGGGGAGCGCTGGATGTGCGGGCTACTCGTATCAACGAAGCCATGAAGATAGCAGCAGTCAATGCTATTCGGGAGCTGGCAAAAGAAGATGTGCCGCAACAGGTGCGTGATGCTTATGGTGGGCAGGAAATGGCATTTGGCCCGGAATACATTATTCCCAAGCCGATGGACCCGCGTTTATTAGCGTGTGTTTCCGGTGCGGTTGCTCAAGCGGCGGTTGATACCGGTGTTGCGCAGCGCGAGTACCCGGCGCATTATCCGTTAAACAGTCTGGATGATATTCAAATCGTTTAACGGGTTCGATTGATTAACAGGCCAGAGCTGTTTGCTCTGGCCTGTTGGTTTTTGTAGCGGGTTTCTGATTAAAAAAGCTCTTCGAAACTGCCCGTACTATCCTGATCAGGGTGGCTGACAGATTCCCGCTTTTCTGTTTTAGGGGCATATTCTTCTCGAAATATTTCGAATATAGCGTTTGCCTGACCGGCTACCGCACGTTTGCCGGTGCTCGGATCTATCTTAACGGTTACGATACCTTCCGGCTGTGGGTATCTTTCATCGGGTTTGTCGGCAAGAGCGGTGCGCATGTAGTCAATCCAGATTGGCAGGGCGACTGTTCCGCCATATTCCCGCCGCCCCAGTGTTTCCGGTTTGTCGAAACCTACCCATACTGTGGTAACAACATCTTTGTTATAACCTGAAAACCAGGCGTCTTTCTGGTCGTTGGTGGTGCCGGTTTTGCCGGCGATATCGTTGCGTTTCAGGGTTCGGGCTTTGGTGCCCGTGCCGCGTTTAATCACATCTTGCAGCATTGAGGTGGTTACGTACACGATACGTTCATCAACTACCCGTTGGGCAGCGGGCAGTTGTATGGCTGGTGTCTCTGTCTGGCCAGGCTGTGCTAGCTTTTCTTCCAGCAATAACTCTAGCGATTGGGGTTCATCCAATAGGTTCGAGTCAACCATATCCTGTGCGGTTTGCTCTGCGGCGCTGGCGTCTGCCGTTTCATTCAGCGTTTCGCACATTTTGCACACGGTCAGCGGTGTGGCTTCAAAAATAGCTTTACCTTCGTTGTCTTCAATGCGTTCAATAAACCAGGGTTCTATTTTATAACCACCGTTTGCAAATACGGCATATCCTGCTGCCAGATCCCAGGGTTTTACGGCTGCACTGCCCAACGCAAGTGACAGGTTGTTAGGTAGATCTGATTTAGAAAATCCCATACGCTCGGCAAATTTTATCGCTTTATAGGGGCCGATTTCGCGCAGCACCCGAATAGAAACCAGGTTGCGTGATTTATAGAGTGCCTGGCGCAACCGGGTGGGTCCAAAAAACTTGCCGCTGGAATTTTCCGGGCGCCAGGTGCTCTCAAGGCTTTTATCTTTAAATACCACTGGCGCATCGTTGATCACCGTAGCAGCGGTAAAACCATTTTCTAACGCTGCCGAATAAATAAAAGGCTTAAAGCTTGAACCCGCCTGGCGGCCACCCTGTAATACCCGGTTAAATTTACTGGACTGAAAATCAAAACCCCCAACCAGAGCCAGCACAGCACCGTTGTTTGGGTTGAGTGATACCAAAGCACTCTGTGCCGTTGGAATCTGCACCATTTCCCAGGACTGGTCAGGGCGCTGCCGGGCGCGAATAATATCGCCTCGTTTTAAAATGTCTGCCATTGAGCTGGGTTGGGCGCCGCGCTCATTAACGTTGTAATACGTGCGTGCCCAGAGCGAGTTTGCCAGGGGGATTGTTATTAGGGATCTGGTTTTTAATAACACAGAGGCAGTATCTTTAGAGGTGTTAACAACAATACCGGGAATCAGTCCGGCAATAGTTCGATAGCTTCTTAAATGCACCATCAGGGATTTCTGAAAATCAGTTAAAGGTGCAGTAGCAGGCTCGTTATTATTTGCTTCTGCCAGTGTTTGAATGGTTGCTTCTGGTTCCGGCAATTCAATATGAGCTTCCGGGCCACGGAAGCCGTGGCGCTGATCATAGGCAACCAGGCCATCTATTACCGCCTTGTTGGCGCTGCTTTGCAAAGGCTTTTGCAGTGTTGTGAAAACATTAAACCCTTTGGTATAGGCAGCTTTACCATATTGCCTGTACATATGTTTGCGTACCATTTCTGCCAGGTAAGCAGCTTCAACTTCTGATTTGGCACCTTTCAGTTCGGCGGTAATGGGTAACTTGATTGCCTCCTGGTATTCGCTTTCCGAGAGGTAACCCAGATCCAGCATTCTGGATAAGATCCAGTCACGACGAACTTGGGATCGGGATGGGTTGGTGATGGGATTAAATGCTGATGGCGCTTTTGGTAAACCCGCAATCATGGCCAGTTGCGCAACGGTTAAATCGTTAATGGATTTTCCGTAGTAAGTATTGGCTGCTGCTTCAATGCCGTAGGCGCGATGTCCAAGATAGATTTTATTAACATAAAGCTCCAGAATTTTATTTTTATCCAGCTCCCTTTCCATTTCCAGTGCCAGTAGAATCTCGTTGAACTTTCTTAAAAAAGTTTTTTCTCTGGAAAGAAAATAATTTTTTGCCACTTGCATGGTAATGGTGCTGCCGCCGGTTTGAATTGAGCCGGTGGTGGCCAGTTCTATAAAGGCTCGTGTTAACCCTTTCACATCGACACCGTGATGCGAATAAAAGCGGGAATCCTCTGCGGCTAATATAGCGTGTACAAATTTGTCTGGTATTTGATCAAATGTGATGGGAGTCCGTTTTTTTTCACCAAATTCTGCGATTAATTGTTGCTCAGCGGTATAAACCCGCAACGGAATTTGTAGCTGGATATCCAGTATTTTTTCGAAAGATGGTAATTTCGGACTAAGGTATAATAAGGCACTACAAAAAATGATGAGTGCACCCGATGCTCCCGATAGGAAGCACCAAGAAAAAAATTTAAGTATCGGATGTGCTGTTTTCATTCTAGCTGAGTCAGTAAGGCCTGGTTAAGAGAGAAAAAGATCATTAAGTGTGAATTATACGACGATATTGATTGCCGGATCTAATTGCAGGAATGCCTATTGTGGTATTTAATGTAATTAGGAATGAGTTTTTTGTAAGTGTGCGAAAGCGCACACAAAACACTGATTGGTAATCTTCCCCAAAAGAGTGTGATAGGAAGCTAAACGTGTTCCCCTTCCTGAGTAAAAAAGCAACAACAGCAAAACTTGGAATCGACATAAGTTCAACCTCCGTGAAAGTGTTGGAATTGAGTCGTTCTGGTCATCGATACAAGGTCGAAGCCTACGCAGTCGAACCTTTGCCACCTAATGCCGTCGTTGAAAAAAACATCACTGATGTTGAGGCTGTTGGCGAGGTGGTGCGAAAGGTTGTCGCGCGTTCCAGAACCGGTGTTAAAAGTGCCGCAGTAGCGGTAGCCGGCTCATCGGTGATCACCAAGACCATCGAAATGGATGCCAGTTTGTCGGAAGATGAAATGGAAAGCCAGATTAAAGTCGAGGCAGATCAGTATATTCCTTATCCGCTTGACGAAGTTGCACTGGATTTTGAAATTCAGGGTACGGTTGAAGGTGCGCCGGAGCGTGTTGAGGTGTTGCTGGCAGCCTGCCGCAACGAAAATGTTGAGTTGCGTGTCGATGCGCTGGATGTGGCAGGAATTACCGCGAAAGTGATGGATGTGGAGGCTTATGCGATGGAGCGGGCCTTCGGATTGGTTGCTGACCAGATTGAAGGTGGCGAAGATCAAACC
>PDWJ01004910.1_pt1 | contig 19711 bp, 19 predicted proteins | sample 1430881 | NCBI WGS metagenome assembly PDWJ01 (sample SAMN01162460, study PRJNA174530) | Oral metagenome, whole genome shotgun sequencing project. | biome: Marine environment; feature: Marine mammal; material: Swab sample of the gingival sulcus; isolation source: swab sample of gingival sulcus...
ATACAGAAGGGTAAGGTAGGCAGGCGCGGGGACTCCATCCCCCATTGGCTCATCAGTGGCAAAAGCCAAAGGCCAAGTCAGGAAGACCACCTGCAACCTGTCGCAAGCATAAAAACAAAAGAGTGGAAAGTCAAATGAAAAAAATAAAATACAGTGCAAAAATACCCGAACAGCCCGGCAGCGTACCAGAGTGGATCATTCTCTATGCCGCAGGCTGGGTGGAGCTTGCCGACGGCATCCGCTTCCTTGTGGATAAAATCGCCTTTGATCTGGTCAAGGCGGCCATTGCTGAAAACGGTAACGAAATCCATGTGGATTACGAACATGCCTCTGTTGTGGGAGAAAAGGCAGCCATTGCCCACGGTGCCCCTGCCGCAGGCTGGATCAAGGATCTGGTCTGGGAAGAAGGAACCGGCATCAAGGCAAGGGTGGAATGGACACCTGCTGCCACAGCCTATCTTACCAACAAGGAATATCGGTATTTTTCCCCTGTGTCTTACATCAGAAAAGCAGACAACCGTCTGTGTGCCCTGGATTCGGTGGCATTGACCAACCGCCCCCGCACAAGACGCCTACAACCCATCGTGGCAAAACTGCCGCAAAAAAAGGAGAAGATTATGGACAAGAAAGAATTAATTGCCGCATTGGGCCTTCCGCCCGATGCCCCGGACGAAACGGTTTTTAAGACCCTGGCATCTTTTGGATTGGAGCCAAAGAACCAGGAGAGCCCAAAGGAACCTGGCAATCAGGAAACAAAAGAAGTCATCCCCACGGCAATAGCCGCAGCCCTGGGACTTGGCGAAACCGCTGAAGAATCAGAGGTGGTGGCATCCATCCACGCCCTGAAGCAGACGGAAAAGAATTCGGTTTCCCTGGCGGATTTTAATTCCCTGAAAGCCCAGATTGCCAAACGGGATGCAACAGATGCCGTGGCAGCTGCCATGACACGAGGAAAAATCACCCCGGATCAGAAAGACTGGGCAATGGAGTATGCCCAAAAAGACCCCCAGGGGTTTACCGCCTTCATTGCCAAGGCACCCGTGGTGGTTCCCGTGGATCCCTTGCCCGGCAAAAAACCGGACAGCAACGATAACACCCTGACCGAAGCAGACCTTACCGTGGCAAGTCTCATGGGGGTTGGGGAAGAAGACCTCAAAAAATACGGAGGAAAGGAGGTGGCCCATGGCTGATCGAAATACAGCACGAAAGGACGGTGCCGCCATTGGTTTGAAACTGGCGGCAGGAACCAAAATAGACGCCGGAAATCTGGTCGCAGTAAACGCTGATGGGTTCGCGGTGCCGGCATCTGCCACAGCCAGCCTTGTTGTAATGGGTGTTGCCCAGCAATCCGTGGACAACACCGCCGGGGCCGATGGAGATGCCGTTGTGGAAATCTACCGCAAACAGGTCTTTTGCCTGTCAAATGTAGGCGCCCCCAGAGGAGTTACCCAAGCCCAGGTGGGCAGGGAGGTGTATGTCGTGGATGCGGTTACCGTGGACGCAGGAGGTGGCCCTGTCCAAATTCTGGCCGGGATCTGTCTCGGAGTGGAACCAGACGGAGTCTGGGTGGAAATCAAATAGGAGGATGAAACCATGCTGTTGAACAAAGCAAATATTCACGCAGTGTTCGTGAATCTGAAAACCATTTTTAACCAGGCATTTGACCAGGCAGAATCCACCTGGGAAAAGATCGCCATGAAAGTGCCAGCCCCCACGGGCGAGGTGGACTATGCCTGGCTGTCTAATTTTCCCAAAATGCGTGAATGGGTGGGCGATAAGGTTATTAAATCTCTGTCGGCATTCAGCTACACCATCAAGGCACGGGATTTTGAAGCCACCGTGTCCGTGAAAAGAAAGGACGTGGAGCGGGATAAGTTAGGCATCTATCGTCCCCAGGCTCAAAACGCAGGGCAGGCTGCCGCTGAGTTCCCGGACGAACTTGTGTATGAGGCGGTCAACGGGGCCTTTACTAACAAGTGCTATGACGGCCAGAATTATTGCGACAACGATCATCCTGTTGGGGAAAATGAATCCATTGTGTCCGTGAGCAACAAGTGTACAGTTCCCCTGTCCAACGCCAACAAGGCTGCGGCTGATGCTTCCTTTGGGGCTGCCCGGCTTGCCATGCGCAAATTCAAGGATGACCAGGGCCGCAATCTGAACATTCGTCCCAACATCCTGCTGGTTCCCCCGGCCCTGGAAGTTACTGCCGTGGGCTTGATGACCCATGACAAGCTGGCCGATGACAAACCCAACCCCTACAAGGGTATGGCAACGGTTGTCACCGACAGCCGTCTGGAATCAGATACCGCCTGGTTCCTGCTGGACACCACACGACCGGTCAAGCCCTTTATCTATCAGGAGACCAAACCGCCCCATTTTGTTTCCCAGGTCAACCCGGAGGCAGATGATGTGTTCATGCGCGGTGAGTACAAGTTCGGCGCGGAAGCAGAAGGTGCAGCAGGATACGGCTTCTGGCAGATGTGCTACGGCAGCACCGGTCAGGGGTAAGGAGGCTGTATGATTTTTATTCAATCAAAAAAAGACGGATTCCGGCGGTGTGGGGTGGCCCATTCCGCCTCCGGGAAAGAGTTTGATGATGACTTTTTTACAAAGGAACAATTGGAAGAACTGGCAGCTGACCCGGATATTATCATGGTTGCCGGAGATACTCCGGAAACTGAAACAGATCTGGGAGAGAAGACCCAGGAAGCTCCCAAACCCAAAAAACCGAAAAAGACGAAAAAGGATAACTGATGTCTTACTGCACATTGGAAGATATTTACGGCTCCATGGAGGAATCCGATGTCATTGGTTACACCGACGACGCTGGAGCCAATACCGTGGACGAGACAAGGACGACCCAGGCTATTGACGGGGCAGGTGCATTGATTGACGCATATCTTGCCAAGCGATACACCGTGCCCCTTGCCCCTGTACCGGGCATGATCCGGGAACTTGCAGTGGATATTGCCATATACAAGATCTGCTCCCGAAGGGATCAGGCCCCGGAAGGCAGACGGAAAAAATACGAGGATGCCATTCGCCTGCTGGAAAAGATTGCCGAGGGCAAGGCTATGGTTCCCGGAGCTGCCCAATCCACCGGGAAAAGCTCGGACGGGGCCTGTGATCTGACATCTGATCCCAGGGTGTTCAGCCGGGCATCCTTGGCAGGTTTTTAATAAGGAGCTTTCCAATGGCAGGAGACGGGATTGTTTTTGCGTGGGATGACGAAGACTTGCAGGCCGCTGTGAAAGAGCATATCCGGAGAACAGACGACCTGTCTCCTGTCATGAAAGCCTTTGCCGAAGAGTGGAAGAACTACACAGAAGACCGTTTTGCAGAAGAAAAAGATCCCCAGGGGAATAAATGGAAACCTCTTTCTCAAGCCACCAAAAAGCAAAAGGAAAAACTTGTGGCCAGAGGAAAAATCGCCGGGATGGAGATTTTGCACAGGGAAGGTTTTTTGGAGACCAGTATTTTCCCGGAATCCGGGAAGGACTTTTCAGGTCTGTATTCGTCTTCCGTATATGCAGCCATCCATAATCGCGGAGGTAAGGCCGGGAGGAACAGGGCAGTAACCATTCCAAAGCGTGAGTTTATGGGCTTTGCAAAAGAAGACATCCGGGCATTCCAGGAGACCGTGGCCGACTGGATAGTCCTGGGCAGGAGATAACATGAAAACATTATTGCTCAAAATACAGGAAGAACTCCGGCAAATGCCGGGGGAGGGAATCAAAAAGCCCCTGCCAAGGGATATTTTCCTGAGCGCAGACAAAGACCTGATTCCGGCGGACAGTAAGTTTCCTGCCATTGGGATTGCCGGAGGAGGCATCAATCGGAAAGAAAACTTCGCATTGGTTGACGAGCTTTCCCTGCCCGTGGAGATCCATATCTATGAAAAAATGATCCGGGATGATGCGTCCATCCTGTCCGTGTTTGATCTGACCAAAGCCGTCCATGATGCTCTTGCATACAATTACCTTGCCGGGCATGTCAAAGAAATCTCCCAGGGCCCGGAAACCCCCATCCAGCTGCTCTACCGCAGGAACGGACTAATGTTACGAAAAACCATTACCTACGAATATATACGAGAGGAAGAAAATGTATAAACTGAAAAAAGGCCAGGAGTCCATCACCATAGTGGATGGGCCGGATGCAGGAAAAAACTACGCCCGGGGCAAGACCTTTGATGCCCCGGCAAAAGGGTATGAGCATCTGTTTACAAAAATCAAAACTACAGATTCTCAGCCGCACAGACTTGGCAAAAAAAATAAAAAGGAGAAAAAATCATGAGGTCAATCAGAGGGAAGTTAAACGCGTTTGCGGTTTCCGGCTACAAACAAGAAGAGGCAATCAATGAGTTCCAGGATTTGGATTTGTCTCTGGCCCCTTCCGTGTCCGATGTCATAAACCTGGAGCCGAGACGCGAAGACAATAAAGAAGAAATGACCGGCAAGGAAGAAGCAGACATTATGTATGATCTGGGTTCCACCGCTTCGGTCACCTTAAATTTTGAAAAAGCCCAGCCCCAGCATTTTGCCCTGTTGTACGGGTATGCCCTGGGGGATATGACCTCAGAGGCAGCAGGTGCGGGCTTTTTGAAAACCATCAAACCCCTGGACGGAGATCTGGATCTGTTCCGTTCCCTGCCGTCGTTCACGGCAGCGGTGCGGTATGGCAAGGTCATCGCAAAGGAACGGTTTGCGTCCATGTTTGTAAACTCGGTTACGGCCACCTTTGCAAAAGACCAATGGGTAAAACTCACGGGCGAATGCATCGGATCGGGCAAGTCAGAATCTTCCATTATCGAAGACACTGTAACCGCAGCAGAAAACGCCACATCCATCACACTAACAAAGGCCACCGCAGGCACAACAGACCAGGAACGCCTGGATGCAATACACCAGGTGCGGGCAGAACTTTCTCCCGGGGTATGGCATGAGGTGGAATGTACTGCTGTATCCGACGAAGACCCGTCAGTGGTCACAATCAATGCCCCCGGAGCTGGAACAGACACCTGTGCGTACAAGATCATGTACGCCCCCAAGGAAAAGCCCTGGATGGCATTCCCCCCACGAGTTTTTGAAACCCCCATGCGGGTATCCCAGACCACTTTCCGCCTGGGCGGAAAGTTTGACGGAACCAGCATCCAGGGTGGCCGGGAAATGGGGCCGGAAGTCAACTCACTGGAGCATCGTTTGAGCAACAACGGCCAGATCGAATTTGTCATGGGTGCGGGTGGTGCATACGCCTCACGGTATTTTCGTGAAGGAAGAGAGCAGACCCTTGCCCTTGACCGGGAGTTCCGGGACTACATGCTGCGGAATTTCATGCACACCAACGAATATTTTTCTGCTGCCATCCTGTCCGAAGGTGCTGAATACGAACCCGGCCACAGGTACAGTGTGGAAATCATATTCCCACGGCTTGCCCTGTTAAAAGCCCCCATCAATCTGGATGGAAAACGACTGGCAGAAAAAGGCGACATGGCCGTTCTGGAAGATGGAACCTACGGCTCTGTTATCGTGAAAGTAAAAAACCTGCCGGAAAAGTACGCCGCTAAATAAGTAACACCCAATCATATCAAACAAGGAGAACAAAATGAGAGTTGTATCAAGCAAACCAAATACATTGAGACTGATGGATAATATTTCCGGAACTACCATTGAACTGTACTACCGGACACCCACGGCCGCAGAGCAGGCAGGATACACCAACGGCATGACCAAGCGGGTTCGGAACCGCATTGTGAACTGCACCGGGGAATGCCGCCAGAAACACGGAAAAGATATTCTGGAAGGCTGGAGAGACGGGGACTTTGGAGAGGAAATAGGCGGCAAGGCCGTTGCGGTTTCCTCCAATCCCGGCAGCCAGGGGTACCGCCCTGACTGGAAAGAATGGTTTGCAAAACACAATGCTGATCTTGTCGAACGGCTGGCCATCCACGCCTTTGAAGCATCCACGGATCTGGATGACGGGGAAGACCTGGATGACGGAAAAGACATGGCAAAACAGGAAGAATTTACCGACCCAAACTGATCCTGGACAGGGATCTTGAAGCCATTACCAAGGGGAACCTTTGCAATGAAAAAGAACAGACAAAATGCATTGAAGAGCACGGGGAAGAGTATCTGGGCTGGGCTTGTGCCAACTGCCCAAAGATGCGGGAAGAGGATATCCATCCCTACACCCGCAAGCTGCTCAACATCCGCATGCTGTCCATTGCAGGGTTCCCTTTGTCCTCCGAAATTTTGGAGTATGAGGAATGGCTGGATCTTGGGAGGGTTAACCAATGTCTAACACCTCCGAAATTTCCATAAAGCTTCGCCTGGACGACAAGGGCGTTGTCCAGGGCTTCCGACAGATCGGAACCGAATCTGACCGGACAGGCAAAAAGGGCAAACAGGCCTTCCGGGCCCTGAATCAGGCCGCCGGGATGACCAAAAATACCCTTTTGAAAATGGGTGCTGGCGTGGCAGGGCTGCTTTCCCTTACTGCGGCTTATAGCAAACTAAAAGCAGCAGCAAACGAATATGTACAGCTCGCAACCGTTCAGGAGGACGCGGAAAACAAACTGGCAGCGGTTCTGGAGGCCACCGGACACGCTGCCGGGTATAATGTCGAGCAGCTCAAAAAACTGGCAAGCCAGCTCCAGGAGGTCACCCGGTTTGGAGATGAAACCACCCTGTCTGCCATGGCAGTACTGGCCACATTCCGGCAAATCAAGGGCGATGAATTCAAACAGGCCACAGAGTTGGCCATGGATATGTCCATAGTGTTGAAGCAGGACTTGAACTCTTCCATCCTCCAAATCGGAAAGGCTCTCAATGCCCCCATACTTGGTATGACAGCCCTAAGCAGGTCAGGTGTGCAATTTACCGCGGATCAAAAGGAACTTGCCAAGACCCTTGTGGAAAACGGAGATATCCTGGCCGCTCAAAAAATGATCCTTCAGGAATTGGAAAAAGAATTTTCCGGAACAGCAAAGGCCGCAGTAGATAATTTTCGTGGGCAGCTGGTACAGGCGCAAAATGCTGCCGGAGATTTTAAAGAAGAATTGGGGTTTTTAATCACCAAAAACCGACTGTACGTGGAGGTCATAAAGGAGAGTAAGGAACAATTTCAGGACTGGACAAAATATATCCAGGAACATCAACTGCCCATTATGCAGAATGTTATAGTCTGGACGGCTCGTACAATAAAGGGAATATCATACATCATTGATGCAGTCGCGTTGTTGCGCAGGGGATGGGAGCTTGCTGGAGCAGCCAGTGATACATTTTTTGCCGTATTAAAAGAAGAGTGTTGGGCAGCGGCAGATGTGATGATAAATGGCCCCATTTGGGCTGCGGAGCACCTCATTAAACTGTACAACAAAATACCAGCCCTGCCGGATATAGCAATGTCTGAAGTGAAGCTGGGGAATACCGGAAGAAAAATAAAAGAGAATCTGGAGTTGGCGTCCAGAGCCGTGGAAAGTGGAATGTCCAGAATCGAGAATGCTCTGAAAAGGCCATTGGCGGGGGCTTCCATGCGCAAAGGAATAGATGAGATAGTTGCCAATGTAAAAAAGGCCGGTATCAAGATAGAGGCTACAGCAAAAAAAGCCGGAAAAACAATCATAAACACTGCCGGAGAGGCTGCGAATAAAGCCAATGAGGTGGCAAAAAAAGCACGGCAGGAAGACAAAAAAGCCATGGACGGGTATATCACCGAATATAAACGCCTGACCATGGACAAGTATGCCTTTGAAGAATATCAGGCGAACCAGTGGTATGAGAAAGAAAAAAAACTGAGGCAAGGCCAGCTAACAGCCCTGGCAGCCCTAGAGAAACTCCATAATGCCCAGCTTGATGACATAGCCAAACGCCGGACGCAGGCCGAATATGAAGCCCTGAAAAAACGTCTGGATAAAGAAGCCGCAGAACACAACAAGCAGGTCCAGGAAACACAAGGCGCCTATGATAATATGTTCACCAGCGTCCAGGATCATGTTTACAATTTTATTGATGACTGGAAAAGTGCTGGCCACACTCTTGTTGACATTGCAAAAAAAACGGTCAAAGAAATCGCCGCTGCTTTCATCACTCAAAAAATTGTGATGCCCATTGCTCTCCAGGTCGGCTCTCAGATGGGGTTGAATTGGGGATCAACGCCTATGCAGGCGATGATGGGGCAAGGGGGTCAAGGCATCCCCGGCCTGACCGGAAACCCTGTGCAGATGCTTGGAAAGATCGGTGAACTGCCTGGTATGGGGTTTGTGGGTGATGCGCTTGGTTGGACGCTGCCGGGCACAGGTGCACAGTCTGTTGCCGTAGCTCTCCCCACCGGGACACCCGTAAACTTAACTGCCTCTGGAACGGTTGGAGGCGTACAGCTTGGGACGGCTCTGGGATATGGTTTTATGGGCAGCATGGGTTATTCCATGCTTGCCGATCCGCTCGGTCTCCCCACGTCCGAATACTCCAGCCTGACCGCCGGATTTGGATCAACGGCTATAGGTGAAATGATGGTAGGTGCCATTGCCGGGCCTCTCGGTATCGCTCTCGGTGCATTGATCGGCGGAGTCATAGGCGGCAAACTCGGCCACGAAGATACGCCTGAATTTGGGATACGCAACTCTGCCCGTGAGAACGGAGACATCGAAGAGATTTGGAGCGTACCGGAAAGAGACGTGATCCGGTCAAAATACAGATATTCTCCGTTTGTCCAAGACATGGGTGACAAGAGGCCCCTGGCTGAAGAAATACACAAATATTTTGAGCAGCGGTTCAGTGTGCTGGACGACGCTATAGATGCAAGTCTGTCCGATATTATTGATTCCCGGAAATTTGATATTCGGATCGGGGCTGATGTCCTGAAAGAAAAAGGTCTCCCCGAAGCTCTCAAATCATTAACTGGCAGCTTTATGGATAAATTCGGTGATATTTTTGTTGAAGAAATTACGAAACAGCACAATGTCAGCGCCGAAGTTTTCAATGAAGATTTTTTCCAGGCCATTGCCCCAGACGGTGACATGATTGCCGCTTTTGCCCGGTTTGATTCCGTGATGGATGAAACAGCCAACGCAAGTGAATTACTTACAAAGCGCATTGAAGAACAAGGGATGTCAGCAGTTGAGGCATTTACACAAATAGAAGCTGTGTCTGCCATACTTAAAAAAATGGATGCCGACATTGCTGCCATGGGGCAAGACTCTGTGTTGGCAAACATTGAGGCCATATCTACCGCCTGGGATACATATATCAAAGCGATGCAAGAAGCCAACGCCACGGTTGAACAGCTTACGAAAGCAGAGAAAGACCGTAATCTTGTGCTAGGCGCAAATATCACTGGCGTAAATGTGGACAGCATTGCCAATGCCCTGCAAACAGGTACAGACGTTGGTCAGATTATGGCCCAGACACTAGGCGGCTTGCTCAACCGACAGATGGCTGAGCAGATGTTTGATGAGATGAAACCTGCTCTGGAAGAAGCGGGACAGGTTTGGGAAGAGACCGGCGGAAATATTGAGGCTGTCAGACAATCTTTGATTGATGCTGGATACGCTATTGATGAGCTGGGAGAATCTTTTAAAGATGTCGCAGACAGCGCAGAATATCTTGCAGACAAACAGCGACTGGAGATGCGTATACTCAAACTCCAGGGGAACGAAGAAGAAATCATTGCTCGTCAGCGTCAAGCTGAGATCGACAAACTCACAAAAGCCTACGGTGAAGCATCAGGGCCGCTGATTGAGATGGTAAACTCTATTTATGACATGGAGGCAGCCGGTCAAAAATCAGAGCAAGCAAACAAAGCAGCAGCAATAGAGGCAAGCAAAGCCGCAGAGGCAAGCCGGGAAGCTGCAAGGGCGTTTAATGAGCAGATGCAACAAATGCAGGCTTACGCATCCGCTCAAAGCAGCCTGATGGCAAAATACGTGCAAGCCCTGGGCGGAGACGGGAAAGCCTTTGCAAGACACAATGAGATTAATGGCCTGATACAACAATTTGGAGATGCCGCCGGACCTCTGGTGGAGCTTGCTAAGTCAATTCATCAGCTAGAGGACAATGCCACTGATGCCATGAAAGCACAAAGGCAAGCAAACGCTTTTCATGATCTTGAAATCAAACATTATGAAAGTATCGGGGAAAAAGGGAAAGCTCTTACGCTGCAACGTGAAAAAGAGATTGACCAGTACATTAATCTTGCAGACTCCCTTGGAATTGCCGGATCATCAATGAATGATTTTATAGATCGTGTCCTCGAAATTACAGACAAGACAAAATCCATGCAGAATATGGCAAAAGATATCGCTTTTGGTCTGGATGTCCGTAAGTTGAAAGCCCAGGGGAAACCATATGAAGCAAGGGCAATGGAACAGGAAAAATGGATTAGTCAGTATGCTGGCTTAGGGAAGCAGATGTTTGATGTCACAAAAAATAGTATTGAGACAGAGATTGCTGTTCTGGAAGAATCCATCCAGAAAAATTTGCAAAAGAAAACAGCAATTCAAAATCAAATCTCTGCAAACAATGATTTGATAAACCAGGCCGTTTCTAATGCGGGCAAGGCAGCCAACGAGTATAGCGGACAGGCCAGGGAATATGAGAATCAAATCGACACAATCAGTAAACAATTGGAGGAGAAAGAACAAGCATATAAGCAGATTGTCGCAGCAAGAAATAGTTTCAGAAATAACCAAAAGGAAGATTATATACGACTGATCCAGGATTGGGCTGAGGCTGGTGGGGATACAAAATGGCTGAGTCGGGAAGCTATTCTTCAGGAATTCGAAAAATATGGAGGCTGGCTTGCTCATTGGGATGAAAGACACGAGGCAGCCAACTATCATAAATATGGTCTGGAATCTCCGAATTATAGACAGATATTGGATACCTATGACACGGATATTTTTGCCAGGGAAGAGGAAGCATGGTTGCAGTACAAGGAACTTACACAAAAAAGGATCGAAGAACTCACAGAACTCATGAACACTGCTGCTGGAAATGCTGCAAAAGCAGGGCAGACAGATACTGCATCTTTAGAATCTGGCAATGAACGACTCAATACAGAGTTGGCGGAGGCAGACTCATTTAATATTGATGAAACCAGAGCTGAAATCGAAAAACTGAAAGAAGATCTGCAAAATTTAAGCACTGTTGATTTCCCTGATTACGAAGAAGCTGCAAAAGAAGTTCTCAGGCTTGAAGAACAAGAACGATTCCTTGCTGCAGAGCGGGATCTTAGTTTGCGGGTAATCCAGGCACAAGGCAATACGGAAGCATCTTTGTCAATGCAAAGACAGCAGGAAATGGACGACCTGAGGAAGGCATACGGGAACATGTCTGGACCTTTGGAAGATCTGCTTAAGCAACTATGGGAAATTGAAGACTATGAGAAACTTCTTACTGCGAAACGTGATTTGACTCTGAGGATATTGCAAGCCCAAGGCGACACCGAAGGCGCTCTTGCATTGCAGCGGTCAATTGATCTGGAAAATTTGAGGAAGGCATACGGATCAGCATCCGGTTCTCTTGAAACAATGCTCCAGGCACTCTGGCAGGTTGAAGACATGGCAAGAGCAAAGGAACAGAGAGATCGCGCAGCTCAGGAATATCTATCCAAACTGGAGGAGGAGCGGGGAAAACTTGAGCAGCGCAGAGACAAAGCTAAAGCAGAATATCTCAGTTTATTGCACGATGAATTGACAGTACAAAAAGACCTTGCAGGAGAACTTGAAAACGCGATTCGGGTACTTCGTGAATATCGGCGTGAACTTTACACGAGCGAGGCATCTCCTTTTGATTTGATGTCAAGAAAATCAATATTGTCAGGTAAGATTGATGAACTGAAAACAAAAAGCATCTCCGGAGATGCAGACGCCATGTCAAAACTGCCCGGCACAATGCGCGAATACCTGGATATTGCGAAAAAAACATCGGGTAGCTGGGTGGACTACGCACGAGACGTTGCGCACATGGCCTCCTTCCTGAAAAACATAGAAGACTCCGGCGCGTCATCCGTATCAAAAGCAAATCTTGAAATTGAAATGCTCAATGAAACTATCGAAACACTTGAGATGACCGACCAAAGGATAGAAGATATTGGCAATGCCAGGCGCAGGTATGAGTCAGCACAGGCCGCATTGGAAAATAGCTGGTACGGCGCAGAAATTACGAGGCTGGAGGGTTTATTGGGTAGTAACAGGACGTTAGTACAACTTTCTAATGAATTTAATTATTACCAGCATCTGTTAGATCAGACGACAAGAGACAGTAATAATGGAATCAATCATTTACGGGGCCTGTCTGAGCATATTGGAAATTTGCAGGAAGAGACACGTGATGAAATCGCAGATATTGTTCCAACAATAAATGATCTCGGACAAGATATGCTTGATTTTAAAAATCAAGCATCAACGGACGCACAATCTCAAGAGTCCTGTTTGTCAGCAATCAAGAACAACACGGTCAGCACATACACAGAGATTGCAAATCTGGGACAGTATAGGATCGCTCACCTGGAGCAGCTTGGGGAAGCCAGGAACTCTAAAATCCACGCTGGGAATTTAACGACAACTGCAATTTATACAAAAATAAATGACGTATATTTACGTTTATCTGATTTGTCAGCAATCAAGAACAACACGGTCAGCACATACACAGAGATTGCAAATCTGGGACAGTATAGGATCGCTCACCTGGAGCAGCTTGGGGCCGTCAGAAATACAGAAATTCATAACGGCAATCTCGTGGTGAATGCGATACGGACGAAAGTAGATGGAATTTACAGCAGATTAGGATTGTTATCGTCAATAAAAAACAATACAGCCGACACATATACTTCAATTTATAATCTAAATCAACATAGAATGCAGCATGTGGCAGATCTTGCTGTCGCCAGAAACACGATGCTTAGTCAGATCGTCTCAAACACAGCTTCGAAAGGGAGTTTTGCAAACGGTGGTATCGCTTCCGGGCCAAAATCAGGGTATTCGGTTACTTTGCACGGGACAGAATTGATCGTCCCCATGAATAATGGGAAAGTTCCAGTTGAATTGAGAAATATGTCTGTTGCCGCAAGCATACCGAAACAGGCTCGTTCGGCTGATGATTATCTCATTGAAGAAATCAGGGAATTGCGCGTCGAAGTGAGAATGTTTCGTAAGGAACAGTCCAGATCCAGCACTCAAATTATTACTAATACAAGCCAATATGCCAAATATGCCCAGGAAGAATTTTACAGATCCCGGAGTGTCCAGAAAAAGAAGGAGGCGGCCTGATGGGTAGCTTTTTTTTGCCAGTGGAAATTTCTACTGAGAGTTTGACCAGCAATATAGAGATAAATTCCGATGCAGATCTTCCGTTGAAAGGTCAATGGCAGGGAGAGTGGTCTGCTGCTCATATATACGCAGAGGCAGATGTCGTGAGAAAAGAGCTGGAGCTGTACGAATCTGTGGCTGATGGAAATATCGGGAATGATCCTGAAACAACCACTTTGATAGAATCGCCCAAATGGATTGCACTTGGCAAAATCAATCGATGGAGAATGTTCGATGAATATGTGAATTCAGAAACCATTGGGAATGAAAACGGTATTGTCGTAACGATCTCAAATGTAAGCGTGAATCAGATCGCAATATTTGGAGTTGTAGCAGATAGTATGCAGGTGGAGATCATTGACGAACAAGGTGTTGCGCAATGGACATACCATGAAGACCTTGGAGTATCCAGGGACATTGGGACATGGTATGAGTTTTTCTTTGAGCCGTTCCCTGAAGTTCTTTCAGTAGATAAAATTGTATGTTTGCCTTGGATGATCCGCAAAAGCGCAAACGAAAAAGTAAAAATATCATTAACAGGTGTCCAGACAGTTTGTGGTCATTGCTCCATGGGCATTGAAAGAGGCCTGGGCGAAACTCAATGGGGCCCAGAAGTTGGACGCATGTTTTTTGGAGCCCGGGAAAGAGATGCTCATGGGCGTATTACACTGGGAGAAGGCGAAGTCGCAAAGATTATCAACTGTGATTTAAGAGTGAAACGGGGCGATGAAGGGTATGTTGATCGAAGACTTTCTAATTTATTGAAAATGCGTGCGGTTTTTGACATTAACAACAAAGAAGATACAAAATACGAACCATTGATTGTATATGGCTTCCTGGGAAGTTACTGGGAAGTATTCAAAGCATACAATCACACCATTGTCCGGATGGTGATAGAAGGATTGATATGAGAGGAGAAGCACTATGTCTATTCGTGAATTAGTTGGGCCGGATCCGCATAACCGGGAGACCTTTGAACCGCTGTGTTGGAATCTGGTGAACAATCTGAACCCCTGGGCCCGGGAAGTTACCGCTCTTGGACAAATCATATCAGCGGACAAAGACGCAGTAGCGCAGCTAAAACAAGACGTACAGGCGATAAAATCCGCTGGAATTGCAGAAATAACGACAATAAAAGAATCCGGTGAAGGGGTAGTAGAAGAATGCGAAGCAATAAAAAACTTGACCATAAATGCAAAAGAATCAGCTCTGCAAGCAAGGGACGAAGCATGGAATACTACGAATTATAAAGGGGCCTGGTTGGGTCTGTCTGGGGCCTTATCTATCCCAGCAAGCGTGTCTCATGATGGTTTGATATGGATGCTGGTGGAAAATGTTGCAGACGTCACCCAGGCAGAGCCGGGGCAATCAGATAAATGGCAGATGATACGGGCCGGACACGTAGTTTATATTCCTACTCCCCCTCCAGATCAGACACAGCCGATGGAGGAAACCTTTCGGGTGCCCAGGGATGCCCACAGTAGCGTAACTGCGGATATTGCAGGATTGGGCAGATTCGTTTGGGTCGCAGATTGTACAGATCTAAAATCCCCCGGGTCATGCTTATTGTGTGAGGGTCAGGATGAAACCACCCCCGGCCGCTGGAAACTTCTCCAGCCGTCCTGGGAGGCAATTTTGGCAGAGATGATTCTCTGGAACGACAGGCTGAGAATGAAGATCAAAAGTCTGGAACAACGAGTGGAGGCACTTGAATCATGATTATCGCTTTTTCTTTAAAACAAAGACTCTTGGCAGGAGGGTTGGATCTGGAACCTCTGCTCCAGCGGACAGAGTATCTGGCAGCATTTAAGGCTGTTTGCTACATCCCGCAATGGTTGCCGCAAATTACAGCAAGTGCGCTTGCCATGGCATCTATCAATGCCAGCAGCACGGCAAAGGCTATTATTACAACAACAACACAGGGGTCATAGAGAAATGTCTGATTTAATATATTTGCGGGACCTCCTGATGCTGCGACCAGATGTCGATATTGCCGCCGTACTGGCAAACCCAAAAATGAAAAATACATGGAAGAGTCTGGCGAATACGCCACAGCTATTTGAGCAAATCCAGGAGAATCCGGAAGTCTTTGAACGGGTGTTGAGGAGTGTTGAAGCAGAAGGGGCGCTGGAAGAGCTAAAACATTCGTCTTTGACTGGGCATTCGTATGATTTGATGCAGGATCTTGTTGCTAATCCAAACTATCAAACCCCACATTGGAACCTCATAAATGACGAACTCATGGAATACGGAACTAACGAGTACGTCAGAGATGCTGACGGAAGAATATTGACGTTCGGGGCGTATGAACAACTTTGTCCGTGGAGTGAGGAGCCGGATTGTTGGGACGCAAATAACGACAACATAACGACCGAATTAACACCTGATGAAAATATAGGCCCGTTTAAAGCTCTAAACGTAATCGGCGGGACCGATTATTGGCAGGGTATTAAACTAGTTAATTCTTTTTATGCAAATGAAGGAGACAAATTTTTTAAAAGAGTTTATTTCCGATATGGCAATGCTGACTCATTTGACGACAACTCTTTTTTGTCTGTAGGCAATGAGTATGCGATAAGGCACGACACTATCAGGAAGCACGGGGAAAGCGTCAATGATTATGCACACTACCATAACAACATATATAGAGATGCAGGGTATAAGCTAAGCGAAGGGGAATTTAACAAACTGGAAAGATGGTGGACGATAAAAGAGCTAAATGGATTGCCTGCACTAATTACTATGGCATTTACACCCAATATGTCAGAGCCGACAGACAATGTGATTGTGCTTGGCGGCGATGTCTTTAATACAGACACATGGCGACCCCACGTGCCGTCCTCTGGCTCCGCAGTATCCGTCTCCGCGACCCACGCAGCTGTCTCCGGCGGTAACAACATCGGGCCTGTGATTCCCTTGGATGAAGATATCTTTGCCCGGGATGAGGGGGAAATTGAGTGGCGGGGACGGTTTTTGTTTGATAACAGAGACATTCATCCACCACTGCGGGTATTCCTCTTTGGTTCCACAATCAACAAGCAAGGGCCAGCCCTTTATAATGTCCCTGGAACACCTCGCACAGACGTGTATTATTTAAGTCAAAAAGCCCGAGATGTAAATGGCGATGTGTTTTGGCTAGTCATAAGTAATTTGGATGTTGTCTACGGGGCAGATACTTCTATTATTTTACAATGGGGGTTCCCTGGAGGGTGTAGCCAAAAAAAAATGAGACTGAAATGGAGACAAGGTGATGTAGCAAAAGAAAGCAATATAGCCTCTATCCAATCAATAGAAGCATTCGATGGCTTTTTGGGGTTGGGCTACCAAACAAGTTACCCTGTCGCACACGAGAAACTAATCTACAGGAGGATGGCCCGATGGTAGTTTCAAGATTTTTTGTCATCAAAAACACGCAATTCAGTGAAGAAACAGACGATCAAGGCAATAAGACCGGGGCAAAGACACCCGTCCTTGTATCGGACGATGGGCAGACGGAACTGGCACAGTTTTTAACATGGTCACAAATAGGATCGTTCGAACATGAGAACCAAAACTATCTCGTCATACGGGCCGTGCTTGATCCCTCATACATAAGTGCTATGGCACAAGCCGCCGGGCCGGACGGAGAGGCCCTTTCTATGCAAACGGTCGAAAACCTTGGAATAGCTGGCTCGTATTGTGGGGCGGAATATTCTGACAGACCCTTCTGGGGCGTGTGCTGGTTTATACAGCAACGGTTCGGCCTTGATCTGTCCGGTGAATATGAGGCTGGAACAGATGAAAATGGCCAGCCGGTTATGGTGACTTATTTACGGCGTGTGACTATGGCCGGGGAGAGTTAGACGAAAAACTATGTGATTTGAGGAGGGACGCAAAAATGAAACGAATATGTGCATTGATTTTATGTTGTTTTTCTCTGGCATCATGTGCCGGGAAGAGTGAACTGAACCCTGATTTTAAAGCACAGCTTGAAAGCCATGAACGGCTTGCGGCCAGATTTGAACAGGCAGACAGGACAATTTTTAAGATGGAGGTGGGGGATCAAGCTGTTACTTTACCGCCAGGCGTTAAATTTATCGTCAATGCTCCGCCTCCAGAGCCGGTTTATCCTGCTATGTTTCGGGATTACACAAGAGAAGCAGAACTGCATTTGCTGGGTAATATCCTGAACAATGTTATCAGAGTCGGTTCGAGCGGGCTGTTTGGATGGCTTGGGCAGAGAGAAGATAGAAAAATGCTCGAAGGCTTCTTCACATCCCGACAAGGCATTGATTTCCGGTCTGCCGGGGATATCAACTTTTCCGGAGGAATAGGTGATGATGGCCAGCGGGGATACAGTACATCCAGTACGGAGACGACAACAACAAGTACAGTTACGCCTGCCCCAGTCATTAATCAACCCGTTATTGTTCCTTCTGTTGTTACACCGATGGTTACTCCGCCGGTGGTTACGCCACCGGTGGTTGTGCCTCCTGTGTTCCGTGATGCAAGCCCTCAATCCGGGGAGCAATGAACATAAAACCCGCCTGGCAAATTTGCCGGGCATGTAATTATTATAAAATTGAGAGGTGATTAAAATGAGTAAAATTCTATTGTTTGTAGGAATGGCAGCAATTCTGGCAGCTTGTGCAGCTTGCACAGGTTTAGGAAATGGCCAAGGTTCTGGTAATGTGCAGTCTTATCATGAGAGGGCAAAAGAGGCTCTTGCTGTAGCTCAGGGAATATATATTACATCAAGGGATGTGTATAAAGAATTGAGAGCTGCAGGAGAGGTGCCCGATGAAACTCATGCAAAGGTAGTCATCGCTGACAAACGCCTGAAAGCGGCATATCTCGTTGCTCAGGATGCGGTTGGTTCACACGATGAACCGACCATCAAAGATGCATTGCAAACCGTTTGTGCCTTGGCCGATACTATGGTGGACGAAATTAGCAAGATTACATCAGCGGATGCAGATACTATCCGGAATGTGAAAATTGCTCTTATCGTGCTGCGAAGAATTGCCATGATTGTGTAAATTTATTCCCCCACCTTATTATATAAAGGTAAGGTGGGGAGCCGCTCCAGTAGGCGTAGCCGCGCCCCCGGAGCGAAAGGACAGCATGAGTGTCCAGACATTACAATTAATGACTCCCCTGCTCGGGCCGAGCATGCGGGGAGCATATAACAGTGTAGCTCGCTGCACAAGGAGAATATTTATGTCTGACACAGGAAATAAAAATCTAACAAAATCCCCGCTGGCTTATATCGGTGGTAAATCCAGGCTGGCAAAACAGATTATTCCTATGATCCCGGCACATCGAACTTACTGCGAAGTCTTCGCCGGGGCTGCTTGGGTGTTTTTCACAAAGGCAGAATCAAAAGTCGAAGTGATCAATGACCTGGACAGCGACCTTGTTTCGTTTTATCGATGCGTTCAGTCGCATCTGGAAGAATTTTTGAAACAATTTAAGTGGCTGTTGTCCAGCCGGGAATGGTTCCACGACTGGAAAGCACAGATAGAGTCCCCGGGGCTGACAGACATACAGCGCGCAGCCCGGTATTACTATATCCAGCGGTTATGTTTTGGTGGCCGCGTGCATAACAGGTCTTTCGGGTTGGCTAAAGACCGTAGGCCAAGAATAAATTTATTGAGAATGGAAGAAGAAATGTCTGAACTCCATCTACGCTTATCTACGGTAACAATCGAAAATTTGCCTGCGATTGATTTTATCCGCAGGTACGATGATCCTGATACTTTTTTCTACTGCGACCCGCCGTATCACAAAAAACCGTTCTACACACATAATATGGAGCTTGCTGACTACCAGAGACTGGCTGATGCCATGGGGGGAATCAAGGGCAGATTCATGCTTAGTATTAACGACCATCCTGATATGCAAGAAGTTTTCAAGGATTTTAATATCCTTCCCGTGTCGCTACAATATACCGTCGGCACAGGTGAGCCCATAAAAGGGAAAGAACTAATAATCAAAAATTTCTAACTCAAAAAAGCTGATCCTGGCTGGATAAATTCCAGCCAGGATCAAAACTTTTTTGACAGTATCAAAGCATAATTCCTGCCCAAATATAACATGCTTTCAACAAAATTTATGTCGCGCGGCTACACCTTTATTTCCAACCCGTTCCAGCGAATATCTCAGATGATTGAGGCAAACAATGATGTGTTTGTTCGCACTACGGTCAAGGGGGTGTTTTAAATGCTCAGGATTCAGGGAAAGGAATTATACAGGGCGGTGATCCGTTTGCAGCACAATGAGGATTTCCAGACATATATGAAATATCTACAAAAGAAATTAAATAATTACAGAAAAGAAAACGACAGGCAAACCACTGTGATTCTGCAATGGAATCAAGGAAAATGCCAGATATTGCAGGAACTTTTAGATTTGCCAGACGTG
>PDWJ01003888.1_pt1 | contig 19700 bp, 14 predicted proteins | sample 1430881 | NCBI WGS metagenome assembly PDWJ01 (sample SAMN01162460, study PRJNA174530) | Oral metagenome, whole genome shotgun sequencing project. | biome: Marine environment; feature: Marine mammal; material: Swab sample of the gingival sulcus; isolation source: swab sample of gingival sulcus...
TGTCACCGGCGAGTTCGACGACATCATCTACTACGGCTGTGATGCTGACACCATTGAAGCGCTCGCGGCACTGCTGGGCACCCGCGGCGTCATGTGCGTAGTGCTCGGCGGCGGCACGATCGACCGCAAGGTGGCCCTCGACATCGGCCGGGTCCACTACGACTTCATCCGGTTCTGCGGCACCACCGGCAACGACCCCGCCGACGGCTACGCCTGGATCCCCGCCAACGGAGAGCTGCGGGCGGGCGACAAGGTGGCCATCATTGGCGCGGCGGGGCCGATGGGCCTGATGCACACCATGCGCACCGTCACCACCGAGCTTCCTGGGCTGAGCGTCACTGGCACCGACCTCAACGACGACCGGCTGGCCCATCTGGCCAGCGTCATCGACCCGGTGGCGGCCGAACGCGGCGTGTCGGTTTCCTATGTCAATACCGGCAACCAACAACTAACCCCCGGCTACACCTACCTGACCTGCATGGTGCCGGTCGCCCCGCTCGTCGCGGGAGCAGTCGACCTGGCCGGTGAGGGTGCCATCATCAACGCCTTCGCGGGAATCCCGGCCGGCACCACGGGCGACTTCGATCTGCAAGGCATCATAGAGCGCCGCATCTTCATGCTGGGCACCTCCGGCTCCGACGTGTCCGACATGCGCACCGTCCTACGCAAGATCGAAGACGGCATCATCGACACCCACATCTCGCTCGACGCGGTCACCGGCATGGCGGGCTTCAAAGACGCCATCCAATCGGTCATGGATCGCACCTCAGGCGGCAAGATCATGGTCTACCCGATGCTGCACGACCTCGGCCTGGTCCGGCTGCAAGACATGGCCGAACAACTACCCGAGGTCGCGGCGAAGCTCAACAACGGAGTGTGGACGAAGGAAGCCGAGCAGACGCTGCTGGAAACTGCCAAGTAGCCAGCCGCTGAGCCGGAAGGGATACCTCACCTGCTGCAGCCAAGCCAAGCTCTGAGCCAACGAAATTGGTAAACCTGGCGCGGGCGCTGCCAGCAACTAGTTACCCTGAAGCATGAGCATCTTGTTAGGCATAGACGTTGGCGGCACGGGCATCAAAGGTGCACCCGTTGATCTCGAGACCGGTTCATTCGTCACGGATCGACTACGCATCCCGACTCCGGCTGGATCCACCCCGGAGGCAGTTAGCGAAGTCTTTGCTGAAATCGTCGATCACTTCAGCGAATACCTCGACGATAATCCAATCGGCATCGCAGTACCTGGCCCGGTCCGTCACGGCGTCGTCCCGACTATGGCCAACCTGCACAAGTCCTGGACTGGCCTGGCGGCGGAGAAGTTCTTCAGCGAAAAGCTGGCCCACGAGGTCAAGCTGGTAAACGACGCTGATGCGGCAGGCCTAGCCGAGGTTGTTTTCGGCGCAGCCAAGGGAAATAAGGGCCTGGTCTTCGTAGCGACGCTGGGAACCGGCATCGGCTCGGCGCTCATCTACGACGGCGTCCTCATTCCTAACGCCGAGCTAGGGCATTTAGAGATAGACGGTTACGACGCCGAAAAACGCGCCGCTTCTTCAGCTAAAGAACGGGAAGGCCTGTCCTACAAGAAGTGGGCCAAGCGGCTGCAGCGCTACTTCAGCCATGTCGAGATGCTGCTCTCCCCCGATCTGTTCGTGGTCGGCGGCGGCATTTCCAAGAAGTCGGCGAAGTTCTTGCCGCTATTAGACCTCAAGACCGAGATCGTGCCAGCCGAGATGCTTAACCAGGCTGGCATCGTGGGTGCAGCTTTCGCCGCCAAGAGCGCGGTTGACCATCCAGATCCGCTGAGCCAGTAGGGCCTAGCTCACATCCGGTCTGGGGCGTCGATCCCGAGCAGCCCCAGGCCGGTTGCCAGCACCCGCTTGGTCGCGGCGCATAGCGCCAGGCGCGAGTTGCGCACCTCGCCCTCAGATTTGAGTACGGGGCACGACTCGTAGAATTTGGCGAGCGCGCCCGACAGGTCATACAGGTAGCCGCATAGCTTGTGTGGTGCCAGCGTGTCAGCCACCTCGTCCACGATCTCACCGAAGCGGCTCAACGACAACGCCAGCTGCTGTTCCGCCGGTTCCGCCAGAACGGTAACCGCCGTGAAGCTGTGCCCCTCGGCCTCAGCCTTACGCAAGATCTGACAGACGCGGGCGTGCGCGTACTGCAGATACGGCCCGGTATCGCCAGTGGTTTGCACCATGCGCTCTGCGTCGAAGGTGTAGTCCTTCTGCAGGCCGCTGGACAGATCGGCGTACTTGATGGCCGCCAATGCGATGGCGGGCGCCGCCTCGGCCTCGGCCAAATCCAGCAGCACGTTGAGCGAGACGGCCGTGCCCTCCCTGGTTGAGAACTTCTTGCCGTCGGCACCCAGCACCTGGCCGAAGCCTACGTGTTCGGCGACCACGTTTTCCGGCAGATACCCGGCGGCGCGAGCCACGGCAAACACCTGCTCGAAATGGAAGGTTTGCGGCGCACCCACCACGTAGATGATGCGGTCGGCCGCCAGGTCGCCGACCCGGTGCCGGATCGCGGCCAAGTCGGTGGTGGCGTAGCCGTAGCCGCCGCGCTGGTTGCGGATGATCGCCGGGGCGTTGAAGCCTTCGACGAAGGCGACCAGCGCCCCGTCGTCTACCACGGCTATGCCGCGAGCTTGCAGATCGTCGCAGACCACCGGCAGGTCGTCGTTGTAGGTGGACTCCCCGGCAAGATCATCGTTGGTAAGCAGCACGTTCATGCGGGCATATGTGGCGTTGAATCCGGCCAGGGAAACGTCAATTAGCTGCTGCCAGATGCGCTTGGTTTCGGCGTCGCCAGCCTGCAGCTTGACGACCCGGTCGCGGGCACGAGTGGCGAAGTCCTCGTCTTCCTTGAGATGCTGGTTGGCTCGCAGATACAACGCCTCGGCCGAAGCCAGGTCGAGGGTCAGCGGGTCTAGCTGCTCGTCCAGGATCTGCTCCACCAGCATGCCGAACTGCCGCCCCCAGTCGCCGATGTGGTTCTGTGGGATGACGGTGTGGCCCAACGCTTTAAGGATGCGGTGGAAGGCATCGCCGATGATGGTCGAGCGCAGGTGGCCGACGTGCATCTGCTTGGCAACGTTGGGTGCCGAATAGTCGATGACGACCCGCTGCGGCGATGAGGTGACGTTCAGGCCTCCGTGCGGGTCGGTGAGCAGCGAGCTGGCGACGCCCGCTAGCACCTCGGCCTTGATGCGGAAGTTGATGAACCCGGGACCGGCGATCTCCGGCGGCTCGCACAGGTCGGCGATGTCGAGTTTGGCAACGATGTCGGCCGCCACCTCGCGGGGAGGGCGGCCCTGCTGCTTGGCCAGGCGCAGCGCCACGTTGGACTGGAAATGCCCAAACTGCGGCTTGGTGGCCGGACGCATCTCCGGGTCGACTCCCACTACAGCACGAACGCGGGCATCAAGAAGCGAAGGCAACGATTGCATGAGCGTAATTGTTTCATGTTCAGCCGCCTGATGCTTCACCGCACACATCGAAGTGCAACGGGCTATCCTGTCGGTTGTGAGAATTGCTGTCATTGGATGCGGATACCTCGGCGCCGTGCATGCGGCAGGCATGGCAGAGCTAGGCCACGATGTGGTTGGCCTGGATGTCGACGCGGCCAAAGTCGCAATGTTGGCTGCCGGACAGGCCCCTTTCCACGAGGCCGGGCTACCAGAGTTGCTGAATAAGCATGTGGCCGCGGGGAGGCTGCGGTTCACCACCGATGCGGCCCAGATCAGACAGGCTCAGATTTTCTTCATTGGCGTGGGCACCCCGCAGTTGCCGGGCCGTCTTGGCGCGGATATGAGCTACGTGGACGATGCCGTCGCCACCGTTTTGGCCAACAGCAACGCTACCGCCGAGCAACCGGCGTTGATCGCGGGCAAGTCGACCGTGCCGGTTGGAACTGCGCAACGCATCGCCGAAACCTGTAACGCCAGCGGCAAGCACCTGCTGGTGGCGTGGAACCCCGAGTTCCTACGCGAGGGCCACGCGGTTCACGACACCCTGCATCCCGACCGCCTGGTCTACGGCCTGCCGGAAGACGAGGCCCAGGGCAGGCAAGCCAAGGCGCTGCTGGACGAATGTTACGCCTCCGTCCTGGCCGAAGGGACACCGCTGGTGGTGGCCAATTACCCCACCGCCGAGCTGGTTAAGGTGGCAGCCAACTCGTTCCTGGCCACCAAGATTTCCTTCATCAATGCCATGGCGGAGCTGTGCGATGCGACCGACGGCGATGTCACCCGGCTGGCGGAGGCGATTGGCTACGACGAACGCATCGGCAGCAAGTTCCTGCAAGCCGGCATCGGCTTCGGCGGCGGCTGCCTTCCCAAGGACATTCGGGCATTTATGGCCAGGGCGGGCGAGCTGGGCGTGGACGAAGCCCTCACTTTCCTGCGTGAAGTGGACGCGATCAATCTGCGCCGCCGCGACCACGCCGTCTCGCTGACCGAATCCGCTTTGGGCGGTAGCCTAGTGGGCCGCAAGATCGCGGTACTAGGCATCACCTTCAAACCGGATACCGACGACCTGCGCGACTCCCCCGCACTCGACATTGCCAGCCGCCTGCGGGAACGGGGCGCCGAGCTGGCCGTCATTGATCCGGCTGCTGGGGCAGAGTTACGTCGGCGACGCCCCGAATTGGCCGTTCCAGACACGGTGACCGACGCGCTACAGGACGCCGACGCGGTGCTGCTGTTGACGCCGTGGCGAGAATATCTTTCGCTCGACCCGGTGGCGCTGCGCCCGCTGGTTCGCCAGCCGATAATCATCGACGGCCGCAACGTGCTGGATCCGCACCAGTGGAGCGACGCAGGCTGGACCTATTACGGAATGGGGCGCGGCGTCTCGGTGTGGTGAGCGAGCCGCACTACAGCGAGGCCAGGAAATCCGCGCAGGCCTGCAGCCCGTCCTGGGCGATGGAGTGCGGGGTGTTTGGGCTCAAGTGAGTGGTCACCTCTACACCAAGCTCACGCAGCACCTTCGCGGCCGCAGGCATGGAGCGAGGCGGCACCAGGTCGTCTAGTTCGCCGTGCACCAGCAACACTGGGGGCCGCGTCACGATCTCCGCCGCTAGGCGTTGCGGCTCAAACAGATAGCCGGAAAAGCCGACTATGCCTGCCAACTGCTCCTGGCGACGCGGGCCAACAAAAAGCGAGAGCATGGTTCCTTGCGAAAAACCGATCAGTGTCGTGCGGCTAGCCGGAATCCCCGTCTCTTCGGCGACTCGATCCAGGTAGTCGTTCAGCAGCGAGACCGCGAGCCGCAGCCCCTCCTCGCCCGCTTCCAGACTGGAGCCATCAAACCAGGGCACCGGGAACCAATAACGGCCTTGCGGATACCCCGCTGGCACCAGCGGCGCATCCGGCGCGCGGAAAGCGGTGGTGGGCAGCACCGGCGCCAGCATCGGCGCCAACCCCATCAGATCACTAGCTGACGAGCCGTAGCCGTGCAGAAAGATCACCAGCCGATCAGCTTTGCCACTGTTGGCTGGACGTTTCAGGTCTTGCAGTTGGTTCACTCTTTCGGCTCCCGTCCGGACAGCAGATCCCATTCCATCTTTAGGTTGGCCAGCAGCTCGCGAGCCTGATTGCGACCGTAGATGGCCGGGAATCGCTCTTGAGCTGACGTGTCAGCAACACCGATGGCGTCCAGGCCGAGACTAGTACATACCGTCAGGGCCCTGGGCAGGTGGTAGCGCTGAGTGATAAGTGTGGCCGAGGTGACATCGTAATCACGCATGGCCCGCACGCAGGTGTCGTAGGTGTCGTAACCGTGCGGATCCTCAACGATCGCCGCCGCTGGCACGCCACGCTCTTCCAGGTAGGTGCGCATGATCCTCGGCTCATTGTTGCTGTCGGCTGACCCATCGCCGCTGACCAGGATCGTCTTGATCTTGCCGTCCTGGTAGAGCCGCAACGCCACCTCAAGCCGGGCAGCCAAGAACCAGGACGGACGTTGCGGATGCGCTTTGGCTCCAAACACGATGCCCACGGACCGCGCGGGAGCTGCTGCCTCGGAGTAGAGCTTGTCGGCAGCAGCGACCTGGGTATGCAGATACGGCACACCTACTATCAAACCGATACCAACAAGGGCGGCGGCTGGGATAAGCCAGCGTCGCCGCTTTTGCTCAGTCGCGGGCATTGAGATACCAGCTCACCAGTGCCTGCGTTGAACCGTCCTGCTGTGCCAATGCCTCGGCGTCACCAAAGATGGCCGGGGCGATCTCAAGCGCCAGCTTCTTGCCTAGCTCGACGCCCCATTGGTCGAACGAATCGATGCCCCACACGACACCCTGCACGAACGTGATGTGCTCATACAGCGCGATCAGCTGCCCCACTACCGACGGGGTTAGCGACGAGGCGAGTATCGAGGTGGTAGGCCGGTTGCCCGCAAAGACGCGGGCCGAGACCAGGTGCTCTGGGGTGCCTTCGGCCCGCACCTCGTCGGCGGTCTTACCGAAGGCAAGCGCCGCAGTCTGGGCAAAGAAGTTGGCCAGGAACAGCCCGTGCACGTCAACGTCGCCGTCTTGCAACGGATGCGCCGGGTTGGCAACCGCAATGAAGTCGGCCGGGATTAGCCGGGTGCCCTGATGGATCAGCTGGTAGAACGCATGTTGGCCGTTGGTGCCGGGTTCGCCCCAAAAGATCTCGCCGGTCTCGCTGGTCACCGGCGTGCCATCCCAGCGCACGGATTTGCCGTTGGATTCCATCGTCAACTGCTGCAGATAGGCGGGGAACCGGTGCAGGTATTGGGCGTACGGCAGCACCGCGTGTGAGTGAGCCTGGAAGAAGTTGACGTACCAGACGTTGAGCAGGCCGAGCAGCAGCGGCACATTGGAGCCAGGTTCTTGGGTGCGGAAGTGCTCGTCGACGCGGCGGAAGCCGTCCAGGAAATCGCGGAATCCGCGCTCGCCGATGGCGATCGCAACCGACAGCCCGACGGCGGAATCGACCGAGTAGCGGCCGCCTACCCAGTCCCAGAACCCAAAGGCGTTGACCGGGTCGATGCCGAAGTCGGCCACCTTGTCCAGCGCGGTTGATACCGCGACAAAGTGCCTGGCAATGGCCTGGCTGTCTTGTTCTGCGGTGCCGTCGATAGCGCCGGCCTCGGCCAGCTTTTCGAGCAGCCACGACCGGGCAAGGCGCGCATTGGTCAGGGTCTCCAGGGTGGTGAAGGTCTTGGAGGCCACGATGAACAACGTGGTGGCTGGGTCGAGGTCGGCGACAGTCTCGGCCACATCCGCCGGATCAATATTGGAGACAAAACGACATTCGAGGCCGTCCTGCTTGTGTGGCAATAGCGCCTCGTACACCATCACCGGGCCCAAGTCCGAGCCGCCGATGCCGATGTTGACGACCGTCTTGATGCGCTGGCCGGTTACGCCGACCCATTCGCCGGAGCGCACCCGCTCGGCGAAGGCGAGCATGCGATCCAATACTTCGTGGACATCGGCCACCGCGTCTTGCCCATCGACTTGCAGCTGCGCATCAGCTGGCAGCCGCAGCGCGGTGTGCAGCACCGCGCGATCCTCAGTGACGTTGATGTGCTTCCCGGCGAACATGTCGTCGCGGCGCTGGGCCAGGTTCACCTGCTCCGCCAATCGCAGCAATGCCTGGACTACGTCGCGGTCGATCAGATTCTTGGAGAGGTCGACGTGCAGATCAGCGCATTCGAAGGTGAACTCGGCCGCTCGACCTGGGCTAGCCGCAAACCAGGCCCGCAGATCGGGGACCATCGCTTCCCGCAGTCGGCTCAGCTCTTGCCAAGCAGAGGTAGTAGTGGCGTCAACCGGCGAAGTGCTCATGACACCAGCCTAATGAACGCAATGCGCGGAACAAGCCCTACCCGCTACGAACCCCCACATGGACATGGTCGTAGTGGTTGGCAGTCGCGCTACCACGGTCCGAGAAACGCCGCCAGCCCTCCCCGGCTCGCTGCGCGGTCCATATTCGCTGACTGTACAAGATTTCGACGATGCCAAGCTCACTGGCGTGCGCGCGAGCCCAGCGTGCGACCTTCCAGCCCGCCTCACCAGAAATCATGGCGTCGACGGCGCGGCCCGAGCCGTGCAGGCTGCCGCTCTGGTTGCGGTAGCCACCAAAACTGGAGATTCCCGGGAACAGATGACACATCTGCCGAGCCACTCTGGTCATCCGATTGGTGATGCCACCTTCGATACCTGACACCTTGCCGCACGGCTCGACGCTGCCAAGCCCTGGCGAGGCGGCGGGCTTGGGCTTGGGCTTGGTCTCGCTCAAGTACTTCTCGCTGGCCCACAACACCTTATCTTTATGGATCAACTGCCGCCAACCGTCGACTGTTTTGTCGGTGATAGCTAGCTTGGTGGCGGTTGAAACCGTGGTCGCCTTCTCATAGTCGGCGCCAGGGCCGACGCGCAGGTTCAGCGACGTGGTGGCGTAGCGAACCCCGGCCGATGACCCGGCCTCTTGGTAGGAAGCAAGCAAAGCTGCCAGGCTGGCCGATTCGGTTGGAATCGCGTCGGCGTCGCTGGCTCGGATGGGCTTGGGCAATGGCACAGTTGTCGACTCGGGCTTGGCACCAGTCGGCTCTGGCTCGGCAGGGGTCGGTGTCGGCGAAACTGCAGCAGACGGCGTGGGTGAAACAGTAACAGTGGGAGTTGGCGATACTGCGGCGGGCGTTGTCTCTTCAGCCGCCGCAGTGGGCACCGGGGATAACGCAGGCCGGTCGTAGTCGCGGCTGGTAGGCCATTTGGCGTTCATGGGATCGGTGGCAGCAAATTCGGCAGACCCAACGCTGTGCAGTGCTGCTCCCTCCAGAACGCCAACGATGACGATCAGCGCCAAAACGAAAACTGTTCGCGTCACCCGCCATATCGGCGAACTAGCACTTCGCCGAGCAGGTCGATACGGGGCAACGTGAAGTAAGTCGTCCTCAGAACTTACTTCAGCTCGTCGGGGAATAGCCATTACCACCACTTTCTAAGGAAATCTCAGGATATCTTAAGCTTTTGCCGCGTTCAACTCGCAACTCTTGTATGAACGCAAAACATTTCCGCCAGGTGAGCTAGGCTCAGTGCAGAAGGAGCAGATCCCCGTGAAACGAATAGCTGCATGGAGCATAAGCCTGGCGTTTTTGCTGCTTGCGCTCTCGCCGCCGGTCGCGATGGCGGAAGACAGCAGCATCACTATCAATGCTTCGCTGAGTAGCGATTTTGTCCTGAGTGTCTCTGGTCGACTCCAAGCGGCGAGCGGTACCCCCATCGGCGGGGCGCCACTCACCGTCAGCATTTCGGATATCGAGGTGGCGAATGTGACCACCTCTAATAATGGCGAGTTCGGTTTTGCGGTACCGGTTCCCGCCCAATTGCAGCAGGGGCGGCAGCGATTAACGATCCGATTCGCCGGACAGGGAGATTATGCGCCAACAGTAGCCGCCGCCATCCTGGCGTTTTCCGAACCTGAAAGCAGTGCGCCTCCCCCGCCTACCGAACCCCAGGCTACGCCGACACCGGCAGCCGTACCGGTAGTCATTGAAGCCAGCATCAGCCCGTTGACGGTTTCGCCCGGTGACTTGCTGCAGATCCAGGGCACCGTGAAGACCGCCGACGGGAAACCGGTCCGTGGCACGGATGTGCAGGTCTTTTTCGACGACGTCCCACAGCCCGACTCAACTGTGGTCACTAACGACAAAGGCAACTTCACAACCTACGCGCAGGCCCCAGAAGATATACAGCCGGGCAAGACGAAGATCGTCCTAACCAGCACGGGCAGTTCCCCGGGCACGCTCACCAAGACGCTTACCGTCACCGAGTCGGAAGCAGTCGATGAAACCGACGCTGCGCCGACGCCCTCACCGGCCGAAGCAGAACCCACTACACCACAGCCAACCCAAGCCCCGGCCGCCGATAGCGATGAAAAGCCCGTGTCGACACCCGTCACAGCGACAGTGGACGGCATGCCAAAAACTGATCCGATGAGCTGGTTCTTCGTGACACTGACCATTGCGGGTGGCCTAGCGGTGGTCGTCACTCTTTCGCTAGCGATCTACGGTTTGCGGCACGCCCAGCGCAAATGGCAACAAGACCGGCTGTTCGGCGACGACTAGGGCTAGCTACCGGCCGTTCACTCTTCCAGCTTGCGTAAAACTCGCTGGAACGTACCGCACCGATCCCGAAGCAACGCCAAGTCGCCGCCTCGCAGCGCATTGCCAAGCAGTGACGAATCGACACACACGGCTGGCGCGCCGCTCAGCAGCCACCGCTCTGCGGCATAGGCGCCGATGCCGCCACGGGGAACCACCCCGTCCAACAAATCCAGCGCTTGCAGCCGCTCAGCCATGAGATGCCCCACTATGTCGGCCGGGAATAGTTGCACATTCGCCAACGAACGTGCGTAACGAATCTCGCTGGGGGTCATTGCCTGCAAGTAGGTAGGCACCCCCGCATCACGCCCGGCTTGCGCCACGGCTGGCTCGGCAACATCGGCCAACGCGAAGGTGGCACCGGTGGCGACCGCGTCCTGCAGCTGCGCGACAGTAGTAATGCCGTAGCCGCCGAACCGGGCGCGAGAGCCAAATAGTGGCACCAGCTCAGGTAACACCTGAACCGGAACCGCGACCGTCGTCAGCCCTTCTTGAATCAGCACTTCCATTGGCGCAATAAGATCCGCGACCGGCATGTGCGGCAAACAAACAACAAAACCCTGCAGCGGTTCATGAGACGACATAGCCCCAATCATGCCGCAGCCAAGGGTTAGCTTGGCGAGGATGGTGGCATTACGATCCTGTTATGCCACTAACCCGCCCACAACGCCTCGACCGGCTGCCCTACACGAGCCGACACAGCCGGATGTTGGTTGGCTCAGGTATCGGCTGGGCCCTTGATGCCATGGATATCGGGCTGATCTCGTTCATCATGGCGGCCCTGGCGGCCGAGTGGGGGTTGGGCAGCACGGAGCTGTCGCTGCTGGGTGCCATTGGGTTCGTGGGCATGGCCCTGGGCGCCACCCTCGGCGGCCTGCTGGCTGACCGCTTCGGTAGACGACAAATCTTCGCAGCCACCATGCTGATCTATGGCCTGACCACAGGTTTGTCGGCTTTATCGACCGGTTTGGTGATGCTGATCGCCCTGCGGTTCGTGGTTGGGCTGGGCCTTGGCGCGGAGTTGCCGGTCGCCTCGACGCTGGTTTCTGAGTTCGCTCCCGCCAAGATTCGTGGCCGGGTGGTGGTGGCACTGGAGTCGTTCTGGGCCGTCGGCTGGTTGGCCGCAGCACTGGTCGGCTATTTCCTGGTTCCCAACGTGGCACACGGCTGGCGCTGGGCGCTCGCGCTGGGCACGATACCGGCGCTGTGGTCGATCGTGATCCGCTTCGGCATCCCCGAATCGGTTCGCTTCCTAGAAACCAAGGACCGCCACGACGAGGCCGAGCGCATCGTCGTGGCCTTTGAACGATCAGCTGGGGTCACCACCCCGGACTCCGCCAAGGCGCCCGAGGCTGTTGCCGAGACTCCCAAGCCGCATTGGCGCGATTTGTGGGGCAAGCGGTTCCGCCGCCACACCGTCGCCCTGATCCTGACTTGGGTGGGGCTCAACTTCGCCTACTACGGCGCCTTCATCTGGCTGCCGACACTGCTAGTCAACAACGGCATGACGCTGGTGCGTTCATTCGAGTTCACGCTTTATCTGACGCTGGCGCAGCTGCCCGGTTATGCGGCCGCCGCCATTTTGATCGAGGTTTGGGGGCGGCGCGCCACGCTCACCACCTTCTTGGCAGGCTCCGCGTTGGGTGCGGTCGGCTTCGGCACCGCCCCACAGCTGGCGCAGCTGATCGCACCAGGTGACGCCAATGTGGTCACCATTGTCACGCTACTAGCCGGTTGCGTCATGTCGTTTTTCAACCTGGGCGCGTGGGGCGCACTCTATGCCGTGACGCCCGAGGTGTATCCGACTATCATGCGAGCCTCCGGCGCCGGAACCGCCGCAGCATTCGGGCGCGTCGCCGCGATGCTGGCACCGCTACTGGTACCGGTTTTCACCCAGGTCGGCGGGTTGCCACTGTTGTTCGGCATCTTCGGAGCCATGTTCCTGACGGCCATGCTGGCGTCGCTGTTCCTGCCTGACTACGCCGGGGAATCCCTCGCCGAAGCTTAGCCGGGATGCCCGGCGGCCGGGTGAACCCGGCCGCGCTACTCGATGACGCAGAGCAAGTCGCCGCCCTCCACCTGGGTGGTGCCGGGCAGGACCACCGAGGTGACCCGTCCTGAAATCGGGGCGGCGATGTTGGCTTCCATCTTCATGGCCTCGATCCCGGCGACCACGTCACCGGCGGCCACTTCGTCACCCTCAGCAACGCGCACCGTGACGGCACCAGCGAACGGGGCAGCCACGTGGCCCTTGATAGCCGGGTTGGCCTTCTCGGCGGCAACGAAGTTGGATTCAAGTGACAGATCCCGCACCTTAACCGACCGCAGCTGGCCGTCCAACTGGCATAGCACCGTACGCTCGGCGCGAGCGTCCGCGTCGGAAATGGCTTCCAGTTGGAACGACATCCGGGTGCCTTCGCCTAGCTCCACCACGGTCTCTTGGGCGGATTCCAACCCGTAGAGGAAGCTGGCTGTCGGGATGACCGAGACGTCACCATATTCATCCTGCCGCCGCTGGTATTCCTGGGTGGGGGCTGGCATCAGCAGCCGGTTGAGAGTTTCCTGGCGTTCCCGGCCCGGCTGGGTTAGCCGCGCCATATCGTCAGGTGCCACCTCGGTGAGCCGGTTGGGGCGCTCGCGTCCCGCCAGCGCCTTGCCGCGGAACGGCTCCGGCCAGCCACCAGCTGGTTCGCCTAGCTCGCCGAACAGGAAGCCGATCACCGAATCGGGGATGTCGAAGGCTTGCGGGTTGGCGGCAAACTCCGCCGGGTCGGCCCCAACTGCCACCAGATGCAGGGCGAGGTCGCCCACCACCTTGGAGCTGGGCGTCACCTTCGTGGGTCGACCCAGGATCTTATCGGCGGCCGCATACATCAGTTCGATCTGCTCGAACTTGTCGCTGAGGCCCAGCGCGATGGCCTGCTGCCGCAGATTCGACAGCTGCCCGCCAGGAATCTCATGGCTGTAGACCCGGCCGGTGGGGCTAGGTAACCCGGACTCGAAGGGCAGATACAACTTGCGAACCGCCTCCCAGTAGGGCTCCAAAGCCAATACCTGGTCGGGGTCGATCGCCGCGTTGTGGTCGGTATGCTGCAGCGCCATCACCAGCGCCGACATTGACGGCTGCGATGTGGTGCCTGACAGCGGCGCCGATGCCACGTCGACGCCGTCCACCCCGGACTCGATAGCCGCTAGCAGCGTGGCGAGCTGGCCGCCCGCGGTGTCGTGGGTGTGCAGGTGCACCGGCAGATCGAAGTTGCTGCGCAGCGCGGTCACCAGGCGACGAGCTGCCGCGGGCCGCAACAGCCCCGCCATGTCCTTGATCGCAAACGAGTGGGCACCAGCCGACGCGAGCCGCTCCGCCAACTGTAGGTAGTAGTCGAGGGTGTAGGTGTCCTCGGCGGGGTCTAGCAGGTTGCCCGTGTAACACAGGGCGGCCTGTGCGATGGCTCGCCCATCGGTCAGCACCGCTTCGATTGCGGGGCGCATCTGCTCCACATCGTTGAGGGCGTCGAAGATTCGGAAAATATCCAGCCCAACTTCTACCGCCTCGGCCACGAACGCCTGGGTGACCTCAGTCGGATAGGGCGTGTAACCGACGGTGTTGCGGCCTCGCAGCAGCATCTGCAGCGCATGGTTTCTGAACGTGGTGTCGGTGATGCCCACGTCGGAGCGGCGTCGCAGGCCGGCACAGAACTCGGCTGGCCCCACTTCGCGCAGCAGCTGCCTGGACCCGTCCGGGATCGACTCATCCTCGACGGCGGGCAGCTTCAGCCGGGGATCGAACCTGGTCGGGGCCGCGCCGTGCGGCTTGTTGACGGTGGTCGAGGCCAGCCAGCGCAGCATCCTGGTGCCGCGATCCCCCAGGGGTTGCTTGCCCAGCAGGTAGGGGCGCTGCTCGATAAAGGCCGTCGACAATTCGCCCGCCGCGAGTTCCGGCTCAGCCAGCACTGCCGACAGGAAGGGGATATTGGTGGCCAGCCCTTCGATCTGGAACTCTTGCAGGGCGCGGCGAGCCCGGATGACTGCTTTCGCCAGGTCACGGCCACGCGCCGTCACTTTGACCAGCATGGAGTCGAAGTGCGGGCTGATTTCGACGCCGGTGCCAACGGTGCCGCCGTCGAGCCGGATGCCCGCCCCGGAGGCGGAGCGATAGGCGGTGATGATGCCGCAGTCTGGCCGGAACGAGTTGGCGGGGTCCTCGGTGGTGATCCGGCACTGGATGGCCGAGCCGCGGAGATGAATGTTGTCTTGGGTTAGCCCCATCTCGGCTAGCGTCTCGCCTGCGGCGATCCGAATCTGTGCGGCAACCAGATCGACGTCGGTGATTTCTTCGGTAACCGTATGCTCGACCTGAATCCGGGGGTTCATCTCGATGAACACTGGTTCGCCAGCCCGCGGGCCTTCGGTTTCCACCAGGAACTCCACCGTGCCGGCGCAGCTATAGCCGATCGTGCGAACGAAACTGATGGCATGTTTGGTCAACGTATCCCGCAGCTCGTCGCTGATTCCCGGCGCCGGGGCGATCTCGACGACCTTTTGGTGGCGGCGCTGAATGGAGCAGTCGCGTTCGTACAGATGGACGGCGTCGCCGTGTTCATCGGCCAGAATCTGCACTTCGATGTGACGCGGCTTGGCGACGGCTTGCTCCAGGTAGACGGTGGCGTCGCCGAACGCGCCAGTCGCCTCCCGCATTGCTGCGGTGACGTCCGCCTCGAAGGTGTCCGGGCTGGCGATCCGTCGCATACCGCGGCCGCCGCCGCCCGCGACAGCTTTGACGAACAGCGGGAAGCCGATGCGCTGCGCTTCTTCTTTCAATCGATCCAGATCGGTGGTTGGTTCGCAGGAGTTCAGCGTCGGGATCCCGGCCAGGCGAGCCTGTTCTAGCGCTCGCACCTTGTTTCCGGCCAGCTCGATGACGTCGCTGCGCGGCCCGATGAAGCGCAACCCGGCGGCGGTGCAGGCCGCCGCGAAGTCTGGGTTTTCTGAGAGGAAGCCGTAGCCGGGGTAGACCGCTTCGGCACCGCTGCGCAGCGCGACTCGGATGATGTCGTCGATGCTGAGGTACGCCTGCACCGGGTGGTCTTTCTCCCCGATCAGGTAGGACTCGTCAGCCTTGATGCGGTGATCGGCGTTGCGGTCTTCGTGGGCGTACACCGCTACGGTTTGGCAGCCCAGCTCGTGAGCCGCGCGCATTGCCCGAACCGCGATCTCGCCTCTGTTAGCTATCAGGATCTTGTTGAACATGCTTTCCCATCCTTCGCTGACGCATCACCGATTGACGACCGTGATGCTGGGGAGGGGAGGCGCATTTTGCCTCGGTGTGCCCTGACCCAATCCACGAAGTCGCCAACACCTCCCAGTGCCTGGGAAGACCGCTGGCAGGTAATCGGACTCGCGGCCAAGGCCGCACACCGTTGCGGGACAGTCCCGGATTCTCACCGGCTTCCCTGTTGCCCCGATACTTGCGTTGCAGTTTTCGGACCAGCGTTGAGGCTCACGATACCAGTGCGGCCACGACCCGGCGGCCGATCCAGACCAACTTCGTTTGGCCGCTAACACGGGGCCAGGAAAAGCGTTTCGGCGGCACTGGTAGCATCTATCGGCGGTAAAACCCACGATGTCGCCGCACGTGGAAATATTTGCTTATCTAGGAGGCAGACGGTGACAGCCCAGCTAGGCGTTACTAGCGATTGGTTCATACTCACCGACGGCATATCTCAGCACCGGGTTTCGGTGGAGCTATAGGGAGCAGCGTTGAACTGGATTTGGGATCTTTTTACTGCGCCCAGCACACCACATGACATTCTGATTCTGGCGCTGGTCATCTCCGTGGGCCTCGCGCTGGGGCGGATTCGCGTCGCCGGGCTCAGCCTGGGTAGCGCCTGGATTCTCTTTGTTGGCCTCGCCTTCGCGCACTTCGGCCTGGTGGTCGACGAGCACATGCTGCACTTTGTCCGAGAGTTCGGCCTGGTGCTGTTCGTGTTCTCGATCGGCATGCAGGTTGGCCCCAGCTTCTTGACGTCGCTTCGCAAGGGTGGCTTACGCCTCAACTTGGTGGCCGCGTCGGTCGTCTTGCTGTCGGTGCTGACCACCGTAATTTTGTTCTTTGCGACCGGCCTGCCCGGCCCCACGATGGTGGGCATCATGTCTGGTGCTGTCACCAATACTCCTGGGTTGGGCGCCGCCGAGCAGACGTTGATGGATACCTTCGGCAGGAGCGATGGGACGCTGACCGCCGGGTACGCCATGGCCTATCCCTTGGCCGTGGTTGGCATCATCGTCTCGATGCTGATCTTGAAGAAACTCTTCCGCATCGATACCGCCAAGGAGGCCGAGGATCTGGCCAAGAAGGATGGCGGCACCGCGAAGCTGGCAGGGCGGCTGGCGTTGAAGATCACTAACCCGGCGTTGGTGGGACGCACCGTCCAGGAGCTATACGACATCTCGCACGTCGAGTTCGTCGTGCCCCGGTTGCGGCGGGCCACAACCGGCGAGGTGGAATTGGTTAAGCCCGAAACCAAGTTTGAACAAGACGATCTGCTGCTGGCGGTGTGCCGCCGGGTAGACCGGGACGCGTTGTCGACGATCGTCGGCGCCAGCGTCGAGGTGCCCGAGGAGCAGTGGCATGAGGGCAGCGTCGACTACGGGCATGCCTCGCTGGTGGTTTCCCGCGAGAAGCTGAACGGTATTTCGATCGGCAAGCTGGCGCTTCGCAGCCGATACGGCGTCAACGTAACTCGGGTGCGCCGCGGCGGCAATGACCTGGTCGCCACCGCTGATCTGCGGCTGGTGCTGGGCGACCGCATCACCGTCGTCGGCAGCGACGAGAACCTAGCTAAGGCTGAACGGCTGCTTGGTAACTCGCCTCGCATCTTGGAACGGCCGCACCTTGGGGTGCTGTTCCTGGGCATCGTCGCTGGCGTGGTGCTGGGCAGCATTCCGTTCGATGTTCCTGGCGTGCCGCAGCCCGTCAAGCTGGGTTTGGCTGGCGGGCCGCTGATCGTCGCGTTGCTGCTCGGCCGCTACGGGCCGAGCCTGCGCCTGATCACCTGGAGCACCGTCAGCGCGAACCTGCTGCTGCGGGAAATTGGCATCGCCATGTTCCTCGCCGGGGTGGGGCTGAAATCTGGCGGCACCTTCGTCCAAACCATTGTTGAGGGCGGCTACATGTGGGTCGGCTGGGGCATCATCATCACGATGGTTCCGCTGCTGATCGTCGGTTTTGTGGCCCGCAAGTTCCTCGGCATGAACTTCCTTACCTTGGCTGGCGTCCTGGCTGGCTCGACGACCGACCCGCCGGCGCTGGGCTACGCGCAGTCGCTGTCGGAGTCGCACGGAGCCAACGTCGGCTACGCGGCGGTGTACCCGCTGACGATGTTCCTGCGCGTTATCGCGGCCCAGGTGCTGATCATTCTGCTGACCTAATAGCTACAACCGCCGCAACCCTCAGTATTCGTCGCTCAAAGCGCGGAGGTCTGAAGGTAACTCAGGCGTGATTCGTGGTTCATGCTGCCAAGCTGGCTGGTTTTCCACAGCTTTGGTTGTTGCTGCTCAACCGGGGGCTGTGGTGGGGCATGATCGAAGCATGACGAGTGGTTATCGTATCGGTCGTGGTCTCAGTGTGGTTGCCGTGGGGGTGTTGGTTTCGTTGCTGTTGACGGCTTGTGCTGGTTCGGGTGAGCCGGGCGAGTCGGTGTCCCCAACTGGGGTGACGCCGTTCCCGACAGCGACACCGTTCCCGACCTCGACACCAGCTCCAACCCCGACCCCAACCCCGGCCGGGTTGCCGTCATTCCCGCCAGCTCCTGCCGACGAAGATGACACCACGGCCGCAATCCGAGCCGGATTCGAAGCCTACTGGCAGGCCTACGACGCAGCCCTGAAAGACCCGCTCAACGAAGAACTCGCCGAAGCCACCCAGCAGGTCACCGAGCCAGGCAGCGAAGAAGCAGAAGCGATCTTGCAAGCTATTCAACTCAGCCGCGACCGCGACGGCCGCACAGTCGGCAATTTCGTGTTTCGTGATGTCGTAGTAAGTGAACCTACTGCCGCTGACGACGGAACCCGAACCGCCACCGTCACGTACTGTTCGGATGCCACCGGGATCTCGCTTGTCTCTATCTCAACCGGTGAAAAAATGGATGTCACCCCTATCCCCACTCTGCTCGAGACCATGACCCTCGCAGAAGGCACGGACGGGATCTGGCGAGTGTCGATGATGCGTAACAAGGAAGCCACATGCTGAAACCACCTATTCGCAAGACACTTGTGGTCGCGGCAACACTAGTCTTGCTGGCCGCTCTCTCGCCGCTCACCCCAGCCCAAGCAGACATAGACGTAGACGTAAACTGCGATAGGGCGAACCAAGTGTGGCTCAACTGCACCACCTCGCTTGAGACGTCGGGTAGTGGTGGGTCTGCTGGCAGTAACACCGGCTCACCGTCATCATCGTCGTCGTCTTCTAGCGGCCCGAGAGAATGTGTCCATGATGGCGTAACTGTGCCCTGCCACACCGCCTTCGGCACTTGGCGCACCCACCAAGCCGCCTGGTGCCGCGTCACCGCCACCACCCCAGACCCGGCAGATCCAGCCTGGGCCGGACACACCACCGGCTCCATCTACCAATGCACCCGCCCAGGCGGCACAGCAACCCCAGACCCCAACCTCACCTACCGCACCTGGCTACCCGATGAACCTAACCAGCCACCCGATCCCCAACAACTCGCCCGCCGCGCCATCGAACAAATGAACCTCCACGCCATCAACATCGCCACCTTCCCCCCAACCACCAACACCAACCCAGACGCCTACGCCCTAGTCGGCTGGCACATCTGGCTCTGGGCCGAAAACCCAACCCCCAACACCTGGGGACCAATCACCCGCACCGCCACCCTAGACGGCTACAGCGTCACCGCCACCGCAACCGTCAAAAACATCACCTGGAACATGGGCGACGGCACCACCATCACCTGCAACCAAGGCACCCCAGCCAACAACACCGCCCGCGACAACAACCCATCCCCAACCTGCAGCCACCGCTACGAACAACAAGGCAAATACCAAATCACCGCCACCAGCCACTGGCAAATCACCTGGCACGGCATCGGCCAAAACGGCACCATCAACCACCAACTAACCCAACACGCCAACCTCACCATCGCCGAACTCCAAGTCCTCGTAACCAGCTACGGCTAACCCCACCAAGCCGCCGAATAGGTCCTCAAGAAAGCCCATCTCGTTTCACTGACGAAAAACGGCGCTCTTCCAGCTTCCAGGCATCCCAGCGGAAACGTTTTCTAGCCTTCCCAGGCATCCAAGATGCAAGCCATCTTTGTTCCCGGCTGAATTCGTGCCCGCAGCGTGCCCACAGATTGTCCCGTTGCACCGTCAAGGACCACTGGGAGAAACAGAAAACCCCTAGCCAGGGCCGCTATTGCGGTTTGGCCAGGGGTTTTAGTTTGTGCGCGAGAGAGTGCTGTGTTTCAACAGTTAGTTAACGCCTGTCTCGGGTGATGGTTAACGATGCTGCATGGGCAGTGCTGAGAAGAACCTGGTCATCGTGAA
>PDWJ01003370.1_pt1 | contig 19686 bp, 24 predicted proteins | sample 1430881 | NCBI WGS metagenome assembly PDWJ01 (sample SAMN01162460, study PRJNA174530) | Oral metagenome, whole genome shotgun sequencing project. | biome: Marine environment; feature: Marine mammal; material: Swab sample of the gingival sulcus; isolation source: swab sample of gingival sulcus...
AACCTTAACATATAACCACTAAGCGGAAGAAAAGGGACAACATACATAGCAGTCCAAAACGGTACAAATGGTTTTATTACGGGGTTTTCGTTTCCCAACACTTTACAGGCTGTTTGAAAAAATGTCAACTTTTTAGCTAAAGTGTAAAGGGGATTATAACATGGCGGTAAATTCTCAAAGAAGTTTTAGGAAAAAGTCAGCTCTTTCAGCTTTATTATCACCAAAAAACACAGACAGGAAAAGAGTTTTAAAGGCAGGGTTCTTGAGCAGTGAAGCTGTTTACCTGATAAAACACTGGAACAGTTATACACATTTAAAACCACTAAGACTAAAGGGAAACAGTCAAGGATACATAATACAAGAACAGCCAAAGTACATAAGAAAATTTAATAGATACTTAGTAGATTTACAAAAAGGAAGACTCTACCGTACCAAAAAAGATGTATACAGTAAATTTGTAAGAGTACCCTCATTACAACAGCTGAAAAAAGTTATAGATAATTATGCCTTGATGGCAACCTCAGAGTACACAGACAATTATGAGTGCTTTACCAGAAGATACATTCATGAAATATTCTATAGTCCTTTTTCCCCACCAATAAAAGACAAGTTTGATATAAACAGTTACCGGTACAGGTATCCATTACTGTATCTGTTAAACACCTCACCTCAACCTTTGTATGAAACAGTACCAAAGGTAAGAACAAAATATCCCTCCTTAGTTAAAAATATTGTAGCAATTATTACAAAAAACAGTAAAGAACCCTTATCAAACAGAGGTTACAATACTGTAGCCAGATGTGCCAGCCTAGCTATGGCTACCTTGAGTAAGGAAGTTTCTCAAGAACAGCTCTGCAATGTCTTACCCAGTTTACCCAGTTTGATTTACAAGGCATCTAATGAGAAACTGTCAGTAGAAACCCTATACACTGTGGTTAACTACAAGCTGGTTCCTTATTTGGTAAATAACCGTTACATTATTAAATAGGCAAATGGCAGTTCAAAGAAAATCACTAGACTTTGAAAGTGAAAAGCGTATCTTAATCAACATTATTTTAAATGATGATTACTGCTCAAGAATATTACCCTTACTAAAGGATGATTACTTCCCTAGTGATGCTACCAGAACAATAATATCATGGGTAAGGGAGTACTACGAGAGTTACAATACAGCCCCAAAAACCCATATAAATACTATATTTGAGGAAGAGGGCAGAACCTTAGAGCCCTCCACCTTGAATCAGGTACAGAGTATTTTACAGCACCTGTCAGATGTAGCAGATACCAATATAGGTAACATAGATTATTTATGTGATAAGGCTGTAAAATTCTTACATGCAAAAGATATTAAATTAAAAATCAAGGTAGCTCAACAACACATAGACAATAATCAGCCTGAAAAAGCCCAAATAGTATTAGACACCCCTTTTACAGGACAGGATAAAATACTCCCAGTTGTACATTGGGGTGATAAAAAGTACCTAAGAGGTGTTGTAAGGAAAATGGTACAACATTCTGATGATGATAAGGCTTTTTTTAGATATAGGGGAAGAGTAGGAACATTCTTAGGAAATATTGATAGAGGTTGGTTCATAGCTAAAAGGGTAATATTCTCACCTATGTTTGATTGTGTAGCGAATCAACATGGGATCTGTGCTTTAAAAGAAAGAACAGGTGTAGGACAGTTAATAGAACCCGGAGGGGAATTACCACCTTATGAGGAAGTTCCAGACTGGGTAAGGTGTGAAGCCTGTAGAGGTACACCAAAGTTTATACCAACAGCATGGAAAGAACCAGTAACAAAATTACAGTACAAACAAGAGGAGTATTTCAAAAGAGCTTATGCTTTTATGAAAATGTACGGTAAATATTGTAGGACAATATTCAGACCCTCAAGAACCTGTACAGTATCTACCTTACAACATGACCTTGATAATTTAATAAAGTATGAGAATTTTGTACCAGAAATAGTAGTAATAGACTATGCAGACCTAATGATACCTGAAAGGGTAAACTCACAAAGGAGGTTTGATTTAGATACAGTATGGGAGGGTTTAAGAGCCCTAGGACAAGACAGGAAAGTATTAGTAGTATCAGCTTCACAGACTAACAGATCATCAGCAGACGCAAAATATGTAAGGGATATTGATATAGCAGAAGACTTTTCAAAAATAGCAAAACTCGACCTAGGTATCGGTATCTGTCAAACCCCAGAAATGAAACTAAACGGTGAAATGAACTTAAATAAAATAGCAAACAGACATGGGGAATTTGTATACCATCATACCTGTACAGTGCTACAAGAGTTAACTCACATGCAGGGTATACTTGATTCAGAGTTTCAATATCTTTAGCTCATTAATCCCGTACTATATAATTTTATTAAGTACCTCTATAAAAACTATATAATAACTTAAGGTATATAAAAATTTAACTTGATATTAATTTTTAAATTGTCTTCCTCAAGCATATATAATATGGTATGTATGATTTTATTTATGTTTTAATAAAGTTTAGCTCAATTTCAAAATAAGAGTTACTTTTTTAAAATATTATAAATAAAATCATAAAGCAGGGAGGGAGGCTAAAGTTTAAATTACACTCACAAACAAGGACAAAAGGAAATGCGTGATGCGTGAATTACATGAGTACGAGGACCCGGATGGAATTTTAACAGTAAATAAAATAAGGAAAGCAGTAAAACAACTCAACGAAACAGGATACACTCGAACACCAGTAAGGTGGGTAGGGTTAAAGAGTATTGATGTATTACAGAATTTCATATTCGCAATTCATGACCTTGGTAAACAAGATGCAATGGCATTACCAAATGAGGTCAAGAAGTTTTACCACTCAATTCCCCAGCAGATTTTCACAGATATTTCCACCCATCATTGGGATGTTGAAAGATACCGACCCCAACAAGAATCTGACTTGAAAGCTGAACTTGGTATTTTAAAACCAGTACCTGCTGAGAAAATAATACCAACAGAAGAGGAGCTATTTGAGGAGGAGTTAAAAAGAGTTGACACTTACCCTGATGTTGACTCTACTTGTCCAACTTTTAAATCAGGTTGGTCAGAACGTGATAAAATATGTAAACAGTGTAAGATTGATTTCCCAGAAGAGTATGAGGCATGTAAGGAGGTAACAGGAGACGTGAATAAAAAACTGAAAAGAACAAGGTTAAAGGCACCCAAATCAGCCATACTAAAAGATGCCATACTGTCTTGCTATGGACACAGGCTAGGAACAATGGCTGGTGATATTGATGAAATGTTACAAAAAGGGGTAACAGAAAAAGATGCCGTAATGATACTGTGTGAAAGACACAACAGGTCAAAAGAAAGGGCATTATCAAAGTTTAAATCACACATGAGTACTCTTTATAAAACAAAGGGTATTACAGTAACCTTAGAGGATGGTATATATCAGGCTACACAAAAGTACGGTAAATACCTTGATGAAAAAAATACAGCCTCTAGCCTTTCAAGAAAACCTAAAGGAATAGGTGGAAGAGGCAGGGTTAATACCTGAGAGTATTCAAATATTATTGGGGCGTACTAAGAAAAGGTACGCCTTTTTTACAATCAACCTAAGAGGATTTAACAATGGCAAGAAAAAAGTCAAAGAAAGAAGAGCTGCACGAAGAAGAATATGACCTTGAGGAAGATGATTTTGAGGAGGAGGAATTCGAGGACGACGAAGAGTTTGACGGTGACGACGAAGCTGACACTGATAGTGAGAATGAAGATGAAGCTTCTGAGGACGACGAGGATGATGACGAGGGGGAAATCACAGCCGAAGATGTCATGAAAATGAAAAAGTCAACCTTGTTAGAGTTGGCTGATGATTATGAACTTGATATTCCCAAGGGTATGAAGTTGAAAGAACTCAGGGAATTTATCATAGAAGAGTTGTTTGAGGAAGATGATTCAGTTGACCCTGATGACGAGGAAATTGAGGACACTGATATTGATGATACTGAGGATGATGACTCTGAGGAGGACGATGAAGAAACAGTAGAGCTTGACCCAGAAGATATAATGAAAATGAAAAAGTCTGAACTTCTGGAACTGGCTGATGATTATGAACTTGATATTCCCAAGGGTATGAAACTTAAAAAATTGAGGGAATTTCTTATTGAGGAGTTATTCGAAGATGAGGAGGAGGATTCTGAAGACCTTGAGGATTCTGAGGCTGAAACAGAGGATCAGGGTGAGGCTGATGAAAGCGAGGATTCAGGTGATGATTCTGAGGAAGAGGACGATGAAGAGGACAGTGAAGACCCTACACCAGAAGATGTCATGAAAATGAAAAAGGCTGACCTGTTAGAGTTAGCTGATGAATTTGGAGTCAAAATCCCCAAGGGTATGAAACTTAAAAAATTGAGGGAATTTCTTATTGAGGAGTTGATGAATACCTGGATAAAAACCAGACTGATGATGAAGAGGGTTCTGAGGAACAAAAACAAACTGGTGCAAAAGATCATGTAGAAGCCCAGTATCAAGACTCTGATACCTACAGGTTGTTGAGGTTGCTTTCTGGTGTTTACTTAGGTGGTGAAATCAAAGAGTGCTTACTGGGAAGTACAGGTAAGAAAATGATCTGTACAGCTATGGATTTATCATCCTCTGTTTTTGTCAGTGCTGCTATTCCCTTTAAATTCCCAGTAGGTGAATATGGTATAGGGGATATATATTTACTTATCAAATACCTGAAATCTGTACTGTCTGATAATGTTACCTTTGACCTTGATGGTAACCGGTTCATTTGCTCAAAGAAAGGTGGTGGCTCTATCAGTTATCTGCTTTCTGATACTGATCTTATCAGTACCTTTTCAGAAGACTGGCAAGATGAAGACCCAACAGAAGAAGCTGAGGAACTGCTGAATGATTATAAATATACCTTGCCTTTGACTGTTGGTGCCTTGTCTGAGTTTTACTCTTTGGTCAAGTTATTCAACCCTGATTTTGTCAAGGTAGTGATTGAGAAGGGTAAGGTATACTTTACCTGTGGAAGTGATACAGAGCACCAGTTTAAGGTTCTTATGGGTGAAGTTAAAAGCAAGGTATCATTGAGTACAGTCATTCATACCCGTAGCATTAGGGAAATTATACCACTGCTTGAGGAAGAGCAGTCAGTAACAATGTACCTTGATGATAATGCCTCTGTTGGTATCAAGACTGATACGTTTACATGGTTAATTTCTAATGTGATTGAGGGTGAAGAAGATGATTAAGAGTAAACCAAAGGGGGTAAAGAGTAAGGGCAAAAAGACCCCCAAACCTCAAAAACCCTCATTACCTGATAAACCCCTTAGTGAATATATCTGGTATGAGAAGTATCGCCCTACAGTTTTATCAGAGTTATCATTACCAGATACTCATACCAAGGCTTTTACTACTTATATAGAGCAGCAGAATATTCCTCACCTGCTGTTTGAGGGTTCTCATGGTAGTGGTAAAACTACATGCGCTTATATTCTTATGAACAGTATTAAGTGTAAAAAGCGTATTATGAATGCCTCTGGTGCTGACAGGGGTATTGATGCCATGAAAGAGGATGTAGTCAACTTTGCAAAAAGTAAGACTCCTGATGGTGAACTTAAAATAATATTCCTAGACGAGGCTGATTACCTGACAGCTCAAGCACAAGCCAGTTTAAGGAATACTATGGAAACATATAATAAACAGTGCAGGTTTATTATGAGTTGTAATTATGTTGACCGTATTATTCCAGCCTTGAGGAGCCGTACTACTACCTATACCTTTAACAGCTTACCTAAGCAAAAAGCCTTAGATATCTGTTTAGGTATTCTAAAAGAGGAGGGTATCAAGTACAAAAAAGAGGATAAAAAAGCCATAAAGGATATAATAACATTACATGATACCGATATGAGAAGTATCATGAATAACCTGCAAATGGCAAGTATTAGTGGTGTGTTTGAGGCTGATACCCTGATAGCTCTTGGGATTGATTTAGAAACCTTATGGAAGCACATACTAAAGGGTGAAGTAAAATCATTACGCACTATGCTGGTAGGTATTAAGAATTACACACCAGTATACAGACACCTGTTTGATGTTACCCTAAAAGACAAAAAAGCAATACCATCAGACTGTGTAACAGAAGTGGTATACGCAGTAGCAGAGGCATCAGCAAGGGAGCGTACAGTCCCCGACAGGGAAATAAACTTTGTAAGCTGCGCCCTGAATATAATGGACACTTTAGGGATAACCCCAAACAGACAAAAATAACCCCAATAAGACCCGGTTTACAGTAACAGGTAAGCTGGGTCTTATTACTTATAAAAGGACATGATATGGCTTCATCAGACGAGTTATTTGAACAGATAAGAATAATGTATGAAAAGGACAAGTACATAGATACTACAACAGTACCTAGTAGTATTTATATGATAGCAAGGTTTTTGTCCTTAGAGGATGCCGGTACAGTAGCAGCTGATTTGGTAAATAACTACAGTACAATGCCAGATCCTTTGAAATTACCTGTAATGTTTCACACTACAGTACAAAGGAACAGACCCTGGTCAAGATACCCAAAAAAAGACAAGACAAATTTAAACAAAACTGATATTAACATTATAAATAAAATTCAAAAGAGGTTTAACCTCAATGATGAACATGCCTTACAATATTATGAGCTGTTTAAGGCACAAGGGGTAGACCTAAATGCTAATTATTATCAGGAGTAGGTAATGGGACTTTTTAAAAATACAGGGGCAGCCAAGTTAAAGAAGTTCAAAAGGGTAACCAAAGGTAAATCACAAGAACAGATAAGGGAAGCTGAAATGGCTTTACTGAAACCTGACCCTATCCCACCTTATAATGGGGAACACCCCTTAAACAGAAATGACCTAATATCAAGGTCAGTGAATATTGTGTTTAAGTCCCAAGAGGATATGAATGCTTTCCACCAGAATATAATGCCTATTAGTTATTCTATAGCGCATAAGAAAGCCTATATAACAGATATTACCCTGTTGATGAATTTATTAGAGGATATTAAAAAAGGGAAACTGATTGTAGATAACAAAAGGGTAGTGCCTACAAGTGAGGTAAAAGATCTCAGCAAGGTAAAACCAGTATTGTCAGACATGTGGGCAACTGTAGCTACCCGTAAAAAGAAATTCAAAAAAGGTGAGTACATTCCAACCAGCTCAACGAAACAGGAATCCCCTATCAAAACAAGGAATCCGTTAAAAAGTAGGAAATTAAAACCTAAGAAAGTAAAACTTACCTCAGCTGCCTAATAATATTATTAACAATCATCACTATGAAGAAATACAAACTTAAGCTAACTAGACCCCCAAAGAAAAAGCAACAATTTATCCCTTTATCGGTAGCTGAAAAGTTAAAACATTATCCCTCACCTCGTATCAGTAGTGAGCTGTCTGATTGTGGTGCTTGTCTTACCTTTGATACTTACAGTAAATGCAGTATGTCTTGCAGGTACTGTTTTAGTGCATCACAAAAACAGATAAACCCAGCAACAGCAAGAACACTAGATACTGTCCAAGCTGTCCACCCTGATTCATTTTTTAAAATGGTAGAGGGTACGACAAATGCTAAAGAGCAGCAAAAGATGTATAAATACTTCTTTAGTAAGAGGTTTTTATTACATTGGGGAGGGCTGGCTGATTCTTTTTGTCATTATGAACGCAGGTATGGATATTCTTATGCAATTTTACAAGGACTGATGGAAAAGAAATATCCTTTGATGTTTTCCAGTAAAGGTCCAATGATTGTTCATGATAAGTTTTTATCATTGTTTGAGAAGTACAAAAAGAATAACAATGTAGCCTTTCAGTTCAGTATCGTTACAGCTGATGATAACCTAGCAAAGAAAATTGAACCTGGAGTCCCCTCACCTACACAGAGGTTTCAGTTTATGAAAACTCTAAGTGATATGGGATACACCTGCATATTAAGGCTAAGACCCTATATCATAGGAGCTACTGACCTGTCCTTGGATAAATTACTGATAAAAGCCAAGGAAAGTGGGGCATCGGCTTTGAGTACAGAATTTTATGCCTTTGACCAAAGATGTGTAGGACAGGCGCAAGCAGCTGTTTTGAAAATGGCTAAACTGATGGGGATAAAAGATATATATAAATATTATAGTATTCTATCACCTAGGGAAAGAGGAGGATATTACAGGTTAAACCGGTTAGTAAAAGAGCCTCATGTACTGACTATGTACAAATTCTGTCAAGAAAATAATATACTTTTTGCCTGTAGTGACCCTGACTTCAAAGAATTATCCCAATCAGGGTGCTGTTGTGCTTTAGCAGAAGATCACCCTAATAAGGAAATGAGAAACTGGTCAAAGAATCAGCTTACCCATGTATTAAAAGAGGCAAGAAAAGCCTACCATAAAACAGGGGAACTGAGGGAGTTCAGGTTCAATGAAATTTACCCTAATGATTGGATATTTAATGATACCTCCCTTTCCCATCAAGATATTAGGGTAACAGCTTACCTGTACAATTTAAGGAAAATAATCACCTTGAGGGATATGCTCCAAGATGCGTGGAATAACCTTAACAGCTACAGTAACCCATCAAATTACCTTGCTGGTAAGATACTTCCAATAGGGTTAGATGAAAACAAGGAAAACATAGTCTATAGGTACAACCCTCTTGAGTATGAGAAACGCTGGGTAGATATGGGTATTGACCTGACACAATAACCAAGGGTAGAAAATGTTAACAGCTTATATAAATAGCAGTAACAGGGCAGAAGAGGTAATTACCCATAAGCAGTTAAGGGGAATAGTGCCTTTCAGAGTAGTTGTCCCTTATAATCAGTATAAAGACTACAGAAAGCATTTCAAAACAAGTGAACTGTTAAGAATAGACAAGGGAGTACCAGAGTATTTATCATCACAAAGGCAATGGGTAATGGATACCATTCAGGATGATTATATTTGGTACTTAGATGATGACCTTGAGTTTTTACATAGGTACACTAACCATGAGGGTAAACTGAGGCTTGAGCAGGCAAATACGAAGCATATAAAAAGCATGTATAAAGCCTTACAACAGCATTTGAGTGAAATTCCTGTTGTAGGTATCAGTACAAGGTTAGGAAATAACAGAGTACAACAAGAGTACCTTGATAATACAAGGATAACCAGATGCTATGCCATAAACAGGAAACTATTTATAAGAGCAGGAATTACCTTTGCACCTTTTGAACCTTTCTTGGCTCAAGATTTTCATATAGCAGTGAGTATGCTAAATGCAGGGCATAAGAATAGAGTGCTGTACACTTATGCTCAAGAAGACAAAGGAGGCTCAAATGCAAAAGGAGGGTGTAGCAGTTACAGGACACCAGAGCTGATGAAAAAGGTTGCTATATGGATGAGTAGAAATCACCCTGAAATAAAAGTAACCTTAAAATCAAGCAAAGCATGGAAAGGGTTTAAAGGTCAAGGTAAAGGTAATGTAAGATATGATATGACAGTACAGTGGAAGAAAGCCTATAAACCTAAAATAAAAACAGGTAGGCTAAAGTCCTTGTTTAAAAAGGAACATTAGACTCACCCCTAGGTATGATTTTCCTACAGGCTACTCTTCTATGTTTCAGGTACTCGTTATCAATAGTTTTAAGCATACTGTAGTAAACAGATTTAAGAATAAAACCAGCCTTGAAATTCTTAGTTACAGTTTCTTTGGCTTGTTTCCTGATGGATTTTGGTGTCCATGATATAGGAATATCAGTACCTGTATTCCATTCAGCAGTTTCACAAGGTACTGTATGTTCTGCTTTAGGGTGAGGCTTAATTTGTTGAAACCTTTTTCTGGTAGGTTTTTTGTTAACTTTCTTATCAGGTTTTCTGTTAACTTTTCTGACAAATACTCTCAAAAGCTATCATCCCAACCATAGTTTTTGTATATTCTGTCCCTATGGTAACCTGATACTCTCAACATTGATACCCGGTTATCACGGTAATCATACACTCTAGGGACAGCGTTACCTTTAGGGCGTAGTAACCTGCCTACAACTTGTATTAACTTTCCTGAGAACTTTATAGGTACAACAAGAAATAAGGCTGACAGTGCCGGGGCATCAAAACCCTCCCCTAATAATTTAGTAGTACTGATTAAACAGTTACTGTTACCTTTCTTGATAGCTTGAATACCCTGTTCCCTTTCTTGTTTGTTACTCTTACCTGTAAGCATTATTGGTCTTACTGCACGGTTTCTGCTTAATACATTATACAGGTACTGGCAGTGTCCTACTCTGTCTGATACTAAAATAACAGTTTCATTGTAGGTCTGTATATCATAAATCACATCCTTTATGATCATATCATTTCTGTACCTGTTACTGACAAGGTAACTTATCATCTTACTGTAGCTGCCTCTGTAGTTAAAACAGAAACCAGTTTGCCTCCTGATTATCCTAGGTATCAGCACAGCTTTTATACTCTGTAAAGTATCTCTTGGTACAGTATACAGTTTAGGACCAACATTATGATACAAGGCTCCTGTCAGGTTATCTGCTCTAAAGGGGGTAGCACTCAAACCTAGTTGGAATTTAGGGTTCAGCCTGTTGATGCAGTATACCCAGCTAGGACTAATAGCCCTATGTGTCTCATCCAGTATTACAGTACCAAACTCTTTCCTGATAACTTTTGCATAATCAGGGTCTTTCATTTTATTGTAGAGGGAATTTATAATACAGACTGTAAAATCTCTTATAACATACTCCCCTCCACCAATCATACCTACTCCCCTTTGATTGGTGTGTTGCAGGATTTCTTGTTTCCACTGTTGAGCAAGGTCTTTACTGTGAACTATGATAAGAGTTTTTAAACCCCTTTCTACAGCATAATGAATACTGATAAAGGTTTTACCTGCTCCTGTACTTGCTTCAAGAATACCGTACCGTTTTTTCAGTATTTTGGTCAGTGCCTCTTTTTGATATTCCCTATCAGTAGAAGTAAACTTAATATGCTTACTGAATTTACGTTTAGTGGTCTGGTCTTCAATTTGTACATTACTGGCGTTATACCGGTAAGACTCTAGCAAATACAGTAACCGGTTAAGGTATCCTCTTGGTACAAAAATAGCATCTCCCTTTACCCTGTAATAGTAAATAAATTTATCACAGTTTACCCATTGCCCTTTGGCTACAGCTTGGAGGTACTTAGGGTTATCATAGGTAAGATTCTTTTTAATGATGGCTTCAACGAAACTAGGTAACCCAGTCAGTTTAACCATTCCGTTTATTTTCAGGTTTACTTTCTTCAAAATAATATCCTTAATATTCTTACTATCCTTGTTTAGTTTCTGATGTAGTCCTCTGCATAGAGTACAGTACACCCATAAGTGTAAGCACAAAGATGATACAGGTTACAGTACTGGTCATCCCTATAGTCTGTATCAAAGAAAACATAGTCAGCTTGATCCATTAGTTTAAAGAACTCAGCTGCTGTTGTTAATGTTCTCTTTTGTTCTGATTTAAAGTTGTTGAGGACTATAACACTAAAGTCAGCTTTTCGCTCTAACAACTGAGCTAATCTGTTGATTTTATCCTGAACCAGTTCAGGGGCTAAATCTCTTGTTGGGGTTACAATAACAACTTTCCTGTATATGGTTATATCTGGCATGGTATCAAGGTTATCTTTTACAATTTCCTTTATCGGTTTAGGGATTAGTGAATACGTCAAATACCTTCCCCATTGGTACTAGCATAACACCATCTGTCGCCTAGTACCTGTTTACAAGCAGCCTGCTGGTATTGTCTATTCTTATTTTAGTTTTGGGGTTAATGTACATGGTAACCTCCTTTGAGTGTTGAGTGTTGAGTGTTGAGTGTTGAGTGTTGAGTGTTGAGTGTTGAGTGTTGAGTGTTGTTTGAGTTTTACTGATTAATAATATTAATGAGTAGTTACTTATTAGGTCATTGGTAAACACCCTCTCAGGGGCTGATTTTAAGCTCTTTTCAAGGGTGTTTTATCAGTAGCTTTAACGCTTAAAACTCAGCATCTTGTTTCAACCCACGCCCCAGTTAAGGGACGACAAGTACCAGCTTCAAGAATCAAGAGTTAAAACTCAGCATCTTGAAAGCTGTGGTCATAAGCATCGTACTGATCACTTTCGTATGGTCTGTCCTCCATTAGGTAAAACTCCTCCCTACAGCATGAACCGTATATATCTTCATCTGTCAGTTTAGGGGGTATGATTCTTACCAGTTCAGCAACCAGTAACAGTCCTAGTATACCTATCAGCATAATATTCCCCTTACTTGAATGACATTTTGACTGTACTGCCAACTTCTTCCCGTAGGGTATCAATAATATCTGTACCCAGCAGTTTCTGAGCATTACTGACCTTGACTGTTATGGCTTCACGGAACCTTTCACCCTTGCCCTCTTCAATCAAGGCATTCTGAAAAGCTATAGGGTCAATATCACTGTATTTGGGAACATTACTGATAGTACAAAAGTGTTTACCAGTACTGTGCTTTCCTGGTTGTGCATCAGTCATATCTTCAACTTCTTCCCTCAGCGTATTGAACTCTGCTTTGAGTTCATCAATCTTGGCTTTGATTTTGGCGGCTTTATCAATTTTCTTTGCCAGTTTCTTGTCAGTTACTTCAATTACAGGTACTGTAGACTTTGCCATAATGATCTCCTTTTTATTTAGTGGTCAGTGTTCACAATTATGCAGACTGCTCAAGTGAATGGGTCTTTTTATTAGCAATAGGTTTATTTAAACTTAACTTATCACCATCTTGGTAACCGGCTATGTTTGCCATCAGGTTATTCGCTCTGAGGGTATTGTTACGGTTATGGACTTTACCATATTCTGTATCTACATATTCCCTCAGGGCATCACTTTTGATAACCATTAAATCAGTACAGTCTGACATCTTGGTATAGAGTTTGGCAAGCCTTTCCTGTACCTTGCTGACCATACCAATTTTATAAGAGTTTTTGACTGAAACGGCATGTCCTATTTCAGGGTTTTCATTGTAGAACTGATTTGCCATTATGTTGATATTCCTTCTGAGGTTTTTAAATAACCATACAATAAATTCAAGCTCAGTAGGAGTACCAATCATGTGTAGAGTTTTATAGGCTCTACTGCCTATACCTCTGTTCACTACCAGCAGTATGTGTCCATCAAGGTTAGTGGCTATGGCTTGTGCCAGTGATAATTCCCACTTAGGGACTGCTGTATCACGGTAATCAAATTCAAATTTATTGATATTGGCTGATTTGGTTTCCTCATTTACATCAAGCTCCCTTATATTGTACTGTTCCATAAGGGCTTGCGCCTTGTTCATGGCGGCTTCTGCCTCAGCCTCATTAGGGGAGGTAGCCAGCATCATCAGCTTTTGGATCTTAGAGCTGATTTTAGCCATTTCCTCTTTGGTCAGTTCAAGTTTACCGTTTTTACCAGTGTTCTTGCTGTTCTTGCTGTTCTTGTTGTTCTTGTTTGTCATTTCTTTGCCTCATAAAGGTTATGGTTAAGGTTCAAGGTTATTTTTACTGTCTCATTACCTGACTGTATAATAACCTTTTGCTATTTGAAAAATAGTATAGCCTTTTTTAAAAAGGAACAGTACACCTTTTTATCAAAAATAGTATAATAATATTATAAATTTATTAAGATAGTGGAAATACTTACTATATAATAATCTTATGTAGTCAGTTCGTCAGCATTCCACTGTTTAAAAATAAGATGAGTATATGCACCTCCTGCAAAAGAACAGGTACTGCATAATTTCAATTTACTTCTTATGTTACTCCCGTCTTTTCTCAGTAAGGCTTTTCTGTAGGTATTCATTACTGGACTATGGAACCATATATCGTGCAGGGAGGTTTCGGCTACATTTCCTATAACAACATCTGCATGATAATCATTACAACATAGGATAGCCTCACCCTTATAGTTAATATTCAGCATTCTAAAAGGACGTACACAAGTCTTACCTTGTACTGTTATGATTTTATCCTGATCTTTTACTGTTGGAATATTACCTGCTCTACTGGTTAACTGAAACTTACCAATTTTATTAGCATCAGGGGTAAGACTTTTTGTAAATTTACGTTCAACAGATGCTATACGCTGTTTTGGTGAGCCGTTACTGTAAACATTACCCATAGGTATACTCAAGGTACTAAGATAGTTGTGAATGGTCTTATAGCGCTCTTCATTACTGTAAATATTAAACTGAATTTGATTGATACCAGAATTGTATAATTTAACAATATCTTGTAATCCTTTTATGTAGTCAGTATTGGTAGCAATCATGATGGTCGCTTTAGGGACTCTTTGTCTTATCCTCTTAGCGATATTACATAACCTCTCATCTAGTAAGGGTTCATTGTAGACATACAGAGTTATCCTCTTATCATAATTCATCTTACTTAACTGTGTTATGATAGAGGTAATAATAGGGGCAGGTAAATAGCTGTTAGGTCTTTTATTGATAGCATTAGGACAAAACCAGCATTTACGGTTACACCTTGCCCCTATTTCTATACAAATGGTATTAAATAATCTCATAATATTATGATCTGTAGTATATGAAAACTGTATAAAAATATCAGGTAGTAACAGAGTAGGGGGTTACTTTCCCTAAAGCTCAATTTTAATATCAGTCAAAGCTGAGGTTAAACCATGCTCAAGGGCTGGTAACCTGTCTAGTACATGCTGGTATACTTTACGTTTAGCATCCTGTACTATGATAGTCCTTTTCCCAGGAGGAATCATTACCCTAGGGGAACTGGTTTTACCTTCTACAGGGTTTACCCAGTTACCCTGTAGTATAGAAACCTTAAAGGGCTGGGAAATATAATCAGTATCACCGGTTATAATATCAGTTATCTTACGGGAGTATACCCCATACAGGTATATTCTATGGGGAGTTACCGTAGTTTTACGGGTATCCCACATGATATTCTTAGTACATTCAAGGTTTCTTACCAAGAATAAGCCAATAGCCTCTTGTAGTGTTTTTGGTTTTGTTTGTCTTTTTATGTAACGTCTCATATTGACCTCATAGTTTAGGATTACAGGATTACAGTTTACAGTTTACAGTTTACAGTTTACAGTTTACAGTATTCCTTGCTTGTGTCTCATTTCTGTAAGTTTTGCCTTTACCTTGCGTAATTCTGTATCAGTCAAATCAAACAACACAAAGGAAGCAGTATCCCTTGTATAGGTAGCATCGTACTCTGTACCAATTTCCTTGTTAAACCATCTGATAAAAGCTGTACTGTTTCCTTTTCCCATTTCTGGGGTTTCATAATTCTCAGTAAACATAAAAGTAATTCCTTTTTTATTTTGGTTATGATTTTATTGTTATATTCCCTGTTATTTCCTATTATATTTTACAGTATTTCTTGAGTATTTCTACTGACAGGTGTCTATCAACATCATGTTTCAGTTCAGGAGGGAAAGCCTTGATTACCTGTTTAGGAGCCATAAATTCAAAACCTCCTCCTGGTTCTGTCAGTCTTTCAGCAAACACTTCTATAGTCAGCCTGCTGAGGTGCTCTAAGACATCATGCAGTACCATCCCATTATTGGCACATAGAATAAGCTGTTGAGCTTTGTTGGGGTCTTCCTTTTTTAATAATTTTATGTACCCTGATACAATTCCCTTAAAGTTTATTTTACTCAAGGCTCTTGGGTTATAGTCTATTTGAAAACCCTCTAACAGCTCTTCTATTATTTGATTATCTGTTTTTACCCTGTTTTTTTGAGTTTGTTTTGAGTCTGACATAATTACCTCACTTACTTTACTGTTTTCTTGTTACTTGTTAATATTATTGGAATGTAACTGTTTACTTCATGTAATAATATTACAAGTTTTATCAAAAGAGCGGTACTTTTTTATTATTTCTTAATAAATTTTATACTATATAAGCAATACCTGTACCGCTCTTGTTTCCTTACCCCTTTATTTGGCATATTTCCTGATATACTTTGCAGGGAGGGTATCACAATCATAGCTGAGATTCTGATCCTTGTATTTGATTGCTTTACAGGTTCCGTCAGGTTTGACAAATACAATAGGAAGATTTGTATAGTAATCAATCCCAAACTTGATAAAAACTACAGTCAACAAGAAACTACCAACAGCAAGTACCAAAGCAACACGGATAAGACTCTTCTTACGTTTTTCCTTGATTCTTATCTTTTCTTGGATTCTGTTAGCACTAGCTACATATCCTGTCCCTATATATTTACCATTATCAGTATATGGACTGTAGGGGCTATTGCCTCTGCTTGTGTAATTACGCATTTGCTACCTCCAACTTAACAAGGTTATCAAGTAAACGTCCTACCTTGAGAGTCTTTTCAGCTTTTACTCCGTGGTACATGTTTTCTTCATCAGTAATTTTCTGTGTATAGGAATTATACACTTCCCATACTGTAAGAGTCTGACTGTTTAACAGCTCTTGTACTGTTGTATGCTCACCTCTTAATTTAGTGTGCATAAGAGCTTCACGGCTCCTTTCACCCTCATTTAATTTAGTGAAAATACCATCAAGAGTCTCACTGTCTACCTTTACCCTTGTATAGTCTTTCCACAGGTTCATGGCTTGTATACTATCAGCAAGGTTACCCATAAAGGCATGTACCTGATAATCAAGATCAAGGGAGTTACGGTGTAACTTCTTACCGGTATTTACCTGATGTATTCTTTCATCAGGAATAACCAAACCATTACTACAGGCAAATCTGAATGCTCCTCCTGTAATAGAAAACCGTTTACTGGCATCAGCACTGTTTTCACAAAGGATCTGATATACAATTTCATCATTTTGTTTGATTTCAATACGTTTACCAGAAGTCAGAATAAAAAAGCACTTCCCACCAGTAGAGTCTGTAGTTATATCAATGGTTGATAACTCAAAGCTATCAGGTACACGGGTAAGAAGCTTGTACAGTGCCTCCTTATGTTGAATTACCTTGTACTTATCACTTACTACCCGTAAACCTATAGCGTTTCCTGACGGGTCTATGGCTACGTTAAATTTACCCTTTGCTTGGTAAAGGTCATCAGCAGTAATACCGTAAGTCTCAGCAAGGACAGGGAGTACTGGAGTGTTCTCAAAATCAAACAGTACTCTTCCTTGAGCAATATAGGGTACTTTATCCAGCCCTTTGATTTCTATAGGGTGATTCAAAGATAACCGGTTAATTTCTTCATCAATCATTTCGTTGTACCTGGGATGCAGGTTTGGCAATTCTTGTAATGACATAATTTTACCTCATAAGTTAGGGTTATAGGGGCTACTTCCGTTTAAGGATAAAATGGATACCCTTAACAGGAGTCCCCATAGGTTCACAATCAAATGTACTACCAAAGTAAACAAGCTCTTGAATACCCTTAACAGGAAAGTGTTGTGCAAATTCCCTGATTACATATTCCTCAGGGGTATCAAGAGCAAACAGCAAATCAGTATTCCCATAAAAGGTACCCGTATCAACATCCTTAAATACAGGGCGGTTAAAACTATCAATACCAGCAAACTCTATGGTGATTGTTTTAATATCCCCTCTATGACAGTCTTCTGTATGAGGAAATACCTTATCTTTAACAGGATCAGGAATATAAGGGGGTATTTTCTCAGTAGCATTGAAATCAGCAAAGGAAATGTACTCAATGTATTCATAGTGAGGTATAAAGGGAATATAGGATTTATCAGGTTCAGGTAGTCCGAGTACTGATACCCCTCGGAAGTTATACCCGTATTCTGACTCCCCTTGTATCCCATTTTCTAAATTCTCACCCTGGATCTCATTCTTATTGTACCTCTCAAAAATAAGGGCAATATAAAAGTAGACATCAGGGTGAGACTTTTTACACTCTCGGTTGTACTTTTCCTTGACTTGGTTGAGCCCATAAATAAGACTCCTTAACTGAAAGTCCTGAGTACAGAGGGCAACAGCTTCATCCATAGTAGGAATACTACAAAGAGTACCGTTAAATTCAGGTTTCATTCCCTCTATGATAGGGTTGTCATTATTAGTAGACATAATAGGTGATCTCCTTCTTGTTTTAGTTAGTAGGTTAATGGTTATAGGTTAATTTATAAAGGGGCTACATTGAGACTCTTATAGTAGCCCCTTGTACTGCTATCAAGTTGTCAGGTACTTCTATAGCACTTAAACTCCTTATAATATTTACTCACTATTTTATCAGCGTTTTCTTTCCCATAAGTAGCTATAACAAAGTAGTCAGGCAACGGTTCAGGGTTATCAGAAGAGGCTTCAGGGCGTCCCCAGTAACGGTATTTTATAACAACACCGTACTGTTTACTGTAGGAGTCTACCTTGGTTATATCAGGTATCATTTCCTCAAATGGTTGATAGGTAACATTATCATAGTTTCTTGTTTCAATGTTGAAGTTATCAGCTTCTGAGGGAAATGTAGAAACCAAATCAACCTTGACAAAACGGGGAACAATCACATCATTAACAGCAACCTCATTCTGAAATACTATAGCACTATAGTAAATCAAATCAGGGTAACCGGTAATAGTTTCGTGCATGGTTTTAATACTTCTTAACAGTGAACGTAAACCTATCAGGTCATTATTAGTGAGAAGAGTCTCAACAGCTTCATTAAAAGTACAGCTGTAGAAGTTAACACAATCAAGAGTCCGGTAAACATCAGGTTCACGAAGAATCTTAATATGGGGCTCATTAAAAGTATTCATAGTTGGTTCCATAATTTAATTACCTCATAAAGGTTAATGATTACTATAAAGGCTTTATCAGCCTGCCTGAATTGAGCCTATATAGTATAATAAGTTTTTCACTATGTCAACAAAAAAGTAACTACTTTTTTAAAAATACCATAATTTTATTAGGTAGTTTTATAGATATAAGTATTATAGTATCTTAGCTTTTCTATCAGGAAAGAATCATAACTACCTAAGAACCCTATAAACTATATAAGATTATTATAGGGTTTAGATGAGATTCCTGACAATTCTGACAGAAATGTATTTACCTCGACGACCTGAAATAAACAAGAATCCGGTTTAAGAACAAGAAAAAAGGAAATTCAAAAAAGGAGGCTTCTTAGTTTAAAATTCTCTAAAAGTCCTCATTTTGGTAATCATTGAGAATCAGTACAAGAAGTAAACTAAGAATCAGCATAAGAACCTTGATAAGATTATTAGGTTACAGGGTTACAGGGTTACAGGGTTACAAAGATTATTTAACAATTTAAAGAATAGTTTTACTTTTTCTTGTCCTTATCAAAGAATCTCAACTAGGAATATTTCTTCCGAGGAGGATTAGTTTTGTGTATATGCACATAATAAAGAACACAAGGATAGATACCACTACCATGAGAATTTCATACAAGGAATCGTTTCTTACACCCTTACACCCTTACACCCTTACACCCTTACACCCTTAGCCTCTTATTTTTATTACCTCCTACCTTCCATATACCCTAACTCCCCTAAGAGGAATCAGGACACAAGGGACAAAGGACAGAACAAAAAGAAGAACAAGGTACAAGGTACAAGGTATAATCCTCATTACTAACCCCCTTGCTATACACCTTATATATTATCTCTTTATAAGAATCTTAAACAAAGAACTAAGAACTAATTCTCAGATCAGAAATCAGAAAACAGTTCTTAACCTCTTAACCTCTTAACCTCTTAACC
>PDWJ01003044.1_pt1 | contig 19684 bp, 29 predicted proteins | sample 1430881 | NCBI WGS metagenome assembly PDWJ01 (sample SAMN01162460, study PRJNA174530) | Oral metagenome, whole genome shotgun sequencing project. | biome: Marine environment; feature: Marine mammal; material: Swab sample of the gingival sulcus; isolation source: swab sample of gingival sulcus...
AGGTGAGAACGTTGGTGTTTTGCTTCGTGGTACCAAGCGGGATGAAGTTGAGCGTGGCCAGGTTCTGGCTGTTCCCGGTTCGATTACGCCTCACACCAAATTTGAGTGTGAAGTGTATGTATTGAGCAAGGATGAAGGTGGTCGACACACGCCATTCTTCAAGGGGTATCGTCCCCAGTTTTACTTCCGGACCACCGATATTACGGGTTCCTGTGAGTTGCCGGAAGGTATCGAGATGGTGATGCCTGGTGACAATATCAAGATGACAGTGACGCTGATTGCTCCTATCGCCATGGAGGAAGGATTACGCTTCGCGATTCGGGAGGGAGGTCGCACTGTTGGTGCCGGTGTGGTCAGCAAGGTTATCGAATAGCAATTCGGTTGCGCCGACTTGTTAAAGGGGCTGTATTGGTTGCAGCCCTTTTTTCGTTCAGGCGAAATAGTGCTTGACTTGGCCTTGTGCCCGCCATACAATGCGTCTCCTTTTTTAGGTGCGGCTTAACCTGAAGTCGAGAACTGGAGTTAAAGAAATGCAAAGTCAAAAAATCAGGATTCGGTTAAAGGCATTTGACTATCGCCTGATCGATCAATCTACTCAGGAGATTGTCGAGACAGCAAAGCGCACGGGTGCGCAAGTGAAAGGTCCGATACCCCTTCCTACGAAAAAAGAGCGTTTTACTGTGCTGGTTTCACCTCACGTGAATAAAGATGCGCGTGATCAGTATGAAATCAGAACACATAAGAGACTTTTAGATATTGTTGAGCCTACTGAAAAGACTGTAGATGCACTCATGAAGCTTGACCTGGCTGCTGGCGTAGATGTTCAGATAAGCCTGGGTTAAAGAGCCCCGTACACTAAGAGGTGAAAAATGGCAATTGGTATTGTCGGCCGCAAGGCTGGTATGACTCGCGTTTTTAATGAAGGCGGAGAGTCTGTGCCTGTAACTGTGATTGAAGTTCAGGCAAATAAAATTTCACAAGTCAAAACAGATGAGGTGGATGGCTACAGTGCCATTCAGGTTTCTGTTGGCGAGAAAAAAACATCCCACACAAACAAGGCGGAAGCCGGACACTTCACTAAAGCCGGTATCTCTGCCGGTTCACTTCTGTGCGAGTTTCGTACTGATGGCGTGAGCGAAGAGCTGCCAGATGTTGGTGGTGAATTGAAGGTTGATCAGTTTGAAGAAGGTCAGCTGGTAGACGTCACAGGTCGATCAAAGGGTAAGGGATTTGCTGGCGGTGTAAAGCGCTGGAATTTCCGTATGCAAGATGCCACTCATGGTAACTCCCTTTCTCATCGTGCTCCCGGCTCTATCGGGCAATGTCAGACTCCAGGTCGCGTTTTTAAAGGTAAGAAAATGGCTGGCCAGTTGGGCGCCGAGCGAGTTACCGTACAAGGGCTTCGCTTGGTCAAGGTAGATCAGGAACGAAATTTGCTGCTTGTTAGAGGCGCAGTGCCCGGGGCAAATGGAAGTAGCGTGGTTGTTAAGCCCGCAGTCAAGGCTTGAGGGGAGAGTTATGGATTTGAAAATAATCGGTAGCGAAGGGCAATCGGTAAGCGTTTCTGATGTTACTTTTGCTCGTGAGTTCAATGAGGCACTCGTGCATCAGGTTGTGACTGCGTATATGGCAGCAGGCCGGCAAGGTACCCGGGCGCAAAAAACACGGTCGGAAGTAAATGGCGGCGGTAAAAAGCCCTGGAGACAGAAAGGCACGGGCAGAGCTCGATCTGGTACCATTCGCAGTCCCATTTGGAGAAGTGGTGGTGTAACATTTGCTGCCAAACCTCAAGACTTTCAGCAAAAGGTTAACAGAAAGATGTATCGGGCGGCAGTTCGCTCGATCTTGTCAGAGCTGGTTCGCCAGGATCGTCTGGTTCTTGTTGATTCGTTTGATGTTGAAACGCCAAAAACCAAAGCCTTTTATCAGCAATTGTCCGGGCTGGGGTTGTCCAGTGCGTTGATTGTTTCTGATGGCGTTAGTGAAAATCTGTATCTTGCCTCCCGGAATATTCCTGAAGTCGAGGTGCGTGAGGCGACGGTCATTGATCCGGTCAGTTTGATGGCGCATGAAAAAGTGCTGGTGACAGTGCCTGCGTTAAAGAAAATTGAGGAGATGTTGGGATGAATCAGGAAAGACTGTATAAGGTCCTGCTGGGTCCGCATATTTCTGAAAAAGCTTCGCTGTCTGCTGAAGTCGGTCAGGTGGTATTTCGGATTGCTCCAGATGCAACCAAAACAGAGGTCAAGGCTGCTGTTGAGCAATTGTTTGATGTTAAAGTGGATTCGGTTAGCGTATTGAACCAGAAAGGCAAGGTTAAAAGAACTGTGCGTGGTCTGGGCAAGCGTAAAACGATCAGAAAAGCATACGTCCGGCTGGCCGAAGGCCAGGATATTGATTTTCTGGATGTGGAATAAGAGGGATTGATCAATGCCTGTAGTTAAAGCTAAACCCACCTCGGCTGGACGTCGTCACCTTGTCAAGGTTGTCCATCCGCATCTGCACAAAGGTAAGCCCTGCGCGAGTCTGTTGGAGCACAAGTCCAAAACCGGTGGAAGAAATAATAACGGTAGAATTACCACGCGTCACAAGGGTGGTGGCCACAAACACCACTATCGTAAGGTTGATTTTAAAAGAAATAAGGATGGTATTCCTGCGGTTGTTGAACGCATTGAATATGATCCAAACAGGTCTGCACATATTGCCTTGCTTAAATATATTGATGGTGAGCGAAGATACATTATCGCCGCAAAAGGTATGAAAGCCGGTGATCCGGTGTTATCTGGAGAGGATGCACCTATCAAGGTTGGCAGTTCACTTCCAATGCGTAACATACCTGTAGGTAGTGTGGTGCATTGTATTGAGCTCAAGCCTGGTAAAGGTGCCCAGATTGCCAGAAGTGCAGGTGCATCTGCTCAATTGGTTGCTCGGGAAGGAGCTTATGCGACGTTAAGGTTGCGTTCAGGCGAGATGCGAAAAGTGCTCTCTGAATGCAAGGCTACGCTCGGCGAAGTGTCCAACAGTGAGCACAATTTGAGGCAGCTCGGTAAAGCGGGTGCATCACGTTGGCGCGGCGTTAGGCCAACAGTACGTGGTGTTGTTATGAACCCAGTTGACCACCCGCATGGTGGTGGTGAAGGGAGAACTTCTGGCGGACGTCACCCGGTTACACCTTGGGGTGTGCCGACCAAAGGACATAAAACTCGCAAAAACAAACGTACTGATAAGATGATTATACGTCGTCGATCAGCTAAATAAGAGGAATAGCAACGATTTTTCCCGAGATGGTCGGTTTGACTATAGCTGTACACAACGGCAGGCAGCACGTGCCCGTGTTTGTTACAGAAGATATGGTTGGCCATAAGTTGGGCGAATTTGCGGCAACCAGGACTTATCGCGGTCATGCCGCTGATAAGAAAGCCAAACGGTAATCTGAGGAGAGAAAGATGGAAGAAGTATCTGCGAAGCTGAAAGGCGCTCGTATGTCTGCTCAGAAAGCCAGGCTGGTTGCAGACCAAATTCGCGGCAAGTCCGTTGAAGAGGCGTTGAATACGCTGGCGTATAGTGGCAAAAAAGCGGCTGCTATCATGAAAAAAGTGCTGGATTCTGCCATTGCGAATGCTGAGCACAACGATGGCCTTGATGTGGATGAGTTGAAAGTTTCTACAGTGTTTGTCGATGAAGGTGCCACGATGAAGCGCATCAGGCCGCGTGCCAAGGGGCGTGCTGACCGTATCTTCAAGCGTACATGCCACATCACAGTCAAAGTTGCTGAACAATAGGAGATGCTCAGATGGGTCAGAAGGTACATCCAACAGGTATCAGATTGGGAGTGATCAAGGATCACAACTCGGTTTGGTACGCAGAAAAAGATGCCTACTCCAAAAATCTTCTTAATGATATCGAGGTTCGTGAGTACCTCATTAAGAAGCTGGAAAAGGCATCGGTGAGTAAAGTTGTCATAGAGCGTCCCGCGCAAAATGCCAGAATTACCATACATACTGCCAGACCGGGAATTGTTATCGGTAAGAAAGGCGAAGATGTTGAAAAATTGAGAAAAGAGATCAGTGGTATGATGGGGGTGCCCGTCCATATCAATATCGAAGAAATTCGCAAGCCTGATCTTGATGCGAAACTCGTTGCAGCGGGCGTCGCGAGTCAGCTTGAGCGTCGCGTTATGTTTCGTCGAGCCATGAAGCGAGCGGTTCAAAACGCGATGCGTCAGGGCGCGAAAGGGATCAAAATTCAGGTCGGTGGTCGACTGGGTGGAGCAGAGATTGCGCGTACAGAGTGGTATCGTGAAGGTCGCGTGCCATTGCACACGTTACGAGCAGATATCGACTATGCAACCCACGAGGCTTTGACCACGTATGGCATCATTGGCGTAAAAGTCTGGATCTTCAAAGGTGAGATTCTTGGAGGCATGGAGCAAGTGCGTGCTGACAAGCAGAACACCAAGAAGAAAGGAACCAGGTAAGGGGCTCGGTTATGTTGCAACCTAAACGAACTAAATTTAGAAAAGCCCAAAAAGGGCGAAATCGCGGTCTCGCCCTGAGAGGAAGCAAAGTCAGCTTCGGTGAGTTCGGATTGAAAGCAGTGGGTCGAGGCAGAATCACTTCTCGCCAGATTGAGGCTGCTCGTAGAACAATGACCCGTAAGATAAAACGGGGCGGAAAGATATGGATACGGATTTTTCCGGACAAGCCTATTACTCAAAAGCCATTGGAAGTGCGGCAGGGTAAGGGTAAGGGGTCTGTTGAATATTGGGTCGCTCAAATTCAGCCAGGTAGAGTGTTGTATGAAATGGAAGGTGTGTCTGAAGAAGTGGCACGCGAAGCCTTTGCGTTGGCAGCTGCCAAATTACCTGTCGCGACTACCTTTGTAACGAGGACGGTGATGTAATGAAAGCAAGTGAACTGAGAGAAAAAACAGCGGAAGAGCTGAACAAAGAGCTGATTGAGTTGCTTAAAGAGCAGTTCAATTTACGCATGCGTAAAGCGACTGGCCAGCTGAGTCAAAACCACTTGCCGGGTCAGACCAGACGTAACATCGCTCGAGTTAAAACAGTGTTAAGTGAAAAAGCGGGTAATGAATGATGACCGAAACTGCTAAAAGTGTACGAACAGTGAGCGGTAAAGTTGTCAGCAACAAAATGGACAAGTCCATTACTGTTCTGATCGAGCGGCGCGTAAAGCATCCCATCTATGGGAAATACGTCAAGCGCTCTACAAAACTTCACGCTCATGATGAAAAAAACGAGTGCAACATCGGTGATACAGTGACAATTGCAGAGTCGCGCCCAATTTCCAAAACCAAATCCTGGAGATTGGTCAACATTGATGAGCATGCCAATAAGGTATAACCACCCGGTGGTGGATGTGTCATTTGACAGATATATAGTTGGAGAACAGCCATGATTCAGACACAATCTATGCTTGATGTCGCCGATAACAGCGGCGCTCGCAGAGTCATGTGCATCAAAGTCCTGGGTGGATCACATCGACGATATGCGAACATTGGTGACGTAATTAAGGTTACGGTGAAGGAAGCAATTCCTCGCGGTAAGGTTAAGAAAGGTCAGGTTTTAAACGCTGTAGTTGTCAGAACTCGTAAAGGCGTAAGAAGACCCGATGGTTCGTTGATTCGTTTTGATGGTAATGCTGCGGTATTGTTGAATACTCAACAAGCACCTATCGGCACCCGGATCTTTGGTCCCGTGACTCGTGAACTTCGTAATGACAAGTTCATGAAGATAATTTCGTTAGCTCCAGAAGTGCTTTGAGGACGAGAGGCCAGATATGAAAAAACTAAAACGTGACGATGAAGTCGTTGTCATTGCCGGTAGAGATAAAGGCAAGCGAGGCAAGATTACTCGTGTATTGTCTGACGGTCGTCTTATCGTATCAGGTATTAATATGATTAAACGTCATACTAAGCCTAATCCGATGCAAGGCGGGCCTGGAGGAATCGTTGAAAAAGAGGCCCCGATTCAGGTTTCAAATGTTGCTATTTATAACAGTGCAACCAGTAAAGCTGACAGAGTGGGTTTTAAAATTCTTGAAGACGGCTCCAAAGTTAGAATATTCAAATCAAATAGCGAAGCTATTGATAATTAATAGCGGTGGGTTAAGCCATGTCAAGAATGAAAGAACTCTATAAAAAAGAGATTGTGCCCGCGTTGATGAAGGAGCTTGGCTGCCGGAACGTCATGCAGGTGCCCAGGCTGGAAAAAATCACGCTCAATATGGGTGTGGGTGAAGCGCTTGGAGACAAAAAACAAATCGAGCACGCAGTTGCCGATATGACGCTGCTTTCCGGTCAAAAGCCGGTCGTCACCAAAGCAAAAAAATCGGTGGCCGGGTTCAAAATCCGGGAGGGATACCCGATTGGTTGCAAGGTTACGTTACGCGGTGAAAGAATGTGGGAATTCATGGAGAGACTGGTAGATATTTCTATCCCTCGTATCCGGGATTTTCGTGGGCTGAACGGTAAGTCTTTTGATGGTCGTGGCAATTACAGCATGGGTATCAAGGAGCAGATTATCTTCCCTGAAATCGAGTATGACAAGGTAGACAAGTTGCGTGGAATGGATATTACCGTTACCACTTCGGCAAGAACGGATGACGAAGGTCGAGCGTTATTAAAAGCCTTCAATTTCCCCTTTAGAAAGTAAGGTCTGAAATTATGGCAAAGATCAGCATGAAAGAGCGCGAGCTCAAAAGAATCAAGACTGTAGAAAAATACGCAGAGAAACGTGCCGCGCTGAAAGCTAAAATCAGCGACGTTAATATCACCGAAGACGAGCGTTGGGAAGCACAGCAGCAGTTGCAGAAACTGCCTCGAAATGCCAGCCCGGTCAGGTTGCGCAGACGATGCCAGGTGACTGGGCGGCCTCACGGGGTATTTCGCAAGTTCAAGCTGTCACGTATAAAGCTGCGTGAATACGGTATGCTTGGTGATGTTCCGGGATTAAAGAAAGCGTCCTGGTAATAAGCGGTGTTGGTAAGCGAGAGTTTGCGCTGCACAACTGAAAAGATTATAGGAGCCTCATAACAGATGAGTATGCAAGATACATTAGCGGATATGTTTACCCGTATTCGTAATGCCCAGATGGCAGAAAAGAAATCGGTCGATATGCCTTCATCAAAAATGAAAGTATCAGTCGCCAGGGTGTTACAGGAAGAAGGGTATATCGAAAACTACAGGGTTTCAGAGGATGCCAGGCCGTCATTATCGATAGAGCTTAGATACTTTGAAGGTAAGCCTGTCATCGAGCAGATCAAGCGTGTCAGTCGTCCCGGGCTAAGACAATATAAAAGCTCGGATGATCTGCCTAAAGTGTCCAATGGCCTCGGTGTTGCCATCGTGTCAACATCGAAAGGTGTTATGACGGATCGGGCAGCCAGAAAAGCCGGTGTCGGCGGCGAAGTAATCTGCACAGTATTCTAGGAGTTCAAGATGTCCAGAGTTGCTAATAATCCTGTTGCTTTACCGTCTGGCGTTGAGGTGAAGTTGCAGGGTGGCGAAATTGAAGTCAAGGGTGGTAAAGGTACCCTTAAGATGGCCATCAACGAGATGGTTGAAGTAAAGCAAGAAGAAAATCAGCTCAGATTTGCAGCCAAAAATGGCGGCAAGCAGGCAAAAGCAATGTCCGGTACTACGCGAGCGTTAGTGAACAATATGGTTATTGGTGTCACTCAGGGGTTCGAGAAGAAATTGCAGTTGATTGGTGTCGGGTACAGAGCGCAAGCAAAAGGTTCGAATCTGAATCTTACCCTGGGTTTTTCTCACCCGGTAGAGTATGCCTTGCCAGCGGGTGTTACCTGTGAGACTCCCTCGCAGACAGAAGTGGTTCTGAAGGGAATTGACAAGCAGGTAATTGGTCAAGCAGCAGCTGAAATACGCGCATTCAGGCCACCTGAGCCATATAAGGGTAAAGGTGTGAGGTATGCTGATGAGTATGTGCGTCGTAAAGAAGCCAAGAAAAAGTAGGGTAAGTCGATGAATGTTAAAAAACAATCCAGAATGCGTAGAGCGCGCAAAACCAGATTGAACATGAGAGAGGCTGGCAGCACTCGTCTGTGCGTACACAGAACTCCTCGTCATATTTATGCTCAGATTATTTCTGGTGACGGCTCACAGATACTTGCTTCAGCTTCTACAGTTGAAAAAGAGCTGAGACAGGGAAGTACAGGTAATATTGAAGCTGCGACAAAGGTGGGCAAAGCGATAGCGGAAAAAGCGAAGAAAGCAGGTGTTACCGCTGTTGCATTTGACCGATCCGGCTTTAGATATCATGGTCGTGTAAAAGCTTTGGCAGATGCTGCACGTGAAGCCGGACTGGAATTCTAAGGGGTATGAACATGAGTGTTAATGATCAAAAAACACCTGATTTACAGGAAAAGCTGGTACAGGTGAATCGTGTAGCCAAGGTGGTCAAGGGTGGACGAATCTTCGGCTTTACCGCGCTGACAGTGGTAGGTGACGGGAATGGCCGTGTCGGCTTTGGTCGAGGCAAGGCTCGTGAAGTGCCGGTTGCCATTCAGAAAGCGATGGAATCAGCGAAAAAAAATATGATTAATGTGGCTCTGAATGGAACTACATTGCAGTATCCGGTAAATGCCAGGCATGGCGCTTCCAAGGTATATATGCAGCCTGCCTCGGATGGTACCGGTATCATCGCAGGTGGTGCAATGCGTGCCGTACTGGAAGTGGCCGGAGTGCAAAATGTTTTGGCCAAGTGTTATGGGTCGACGAATCCGGTCAATGTTGTCAGAGCAACGTTTGAAGGATTAAAAGCCATGACTTCACCGGAAGCAGTTGCCGCAAAGCGCGGTAAAACTGTGGAAGAGATCACGGAGTAATTACGATGACTGACAAGAAAACTGTCAAGGTTACCCTGACCAAAAGCACCATCGGGCGTTTGCCCAGGCACAAGGCCAGTGTGCGAGGTTTGGGACTGAGGAAAATTGGTCACACTGTGGAAGTTGAGGATACCCCGTCAGTGCGCGGTATGATCAATCAGGTTAATTATATGGTAAGGGTTGAAGGTGAGTAATATGAAACTGAATTCTCTAAGCCCTGCTCCGGGATCAAAGAAGGCTGCCAAACGTGTTGGCCGAGGCATTGGTAGCGGTCTGGGTAAAACCTGTGGTCGAGGTCACAAAGGTTTGAAATCTCGTTCAGGCGGGTCTGTCAAGCCGGGTTTCGAAGGCGGACAACAGCCTTTGCAGAGACGTCTGCCAAAATTTGGTTTTACGTCCAGAACAAGCCGTTTTTCAGAACAGGTTCGATTGAATGAATTGGCTACCCTTGATGCGGAAGTGATTGACCTGGATACGCTCAAAAAGGCAAATCTGGTTGGAGCTGACGCAAAAACAGTCAAGGTAATCAAGTCTGGAGAGCTTGCAAAAGCTGTAACCCTGAAGGGTCTTAAAGTGACCAAAGGTGCCCTTGAAGTGATTCAGGCCGCCGGAGGCAAAGTAGAGGACTAAATGGCTAAATCACCATTACCGTCAGCAGGAAAGGGATTTGCCGAGCTGAAAAGCCGGCTCTGGTTTGTTTTTCTGGCAATCATTGTGTATAGAATTGGTGCGCATATACCTGTCCCGGGGATCAATCCGGACAGGCTGGCCGCATTGTTTGAGCAAAACCAGGGGACAATATTGAGTCTGTTCAATATGTTTTCTGGTGGAGCGCTGGAAAGAATGAGTATATTTGCTCTGGGCATAATGCCTTACATTTCCGCCTCTATCATAATGCAGTTGATGACGGTAGTCAGCCCTCAGCTGGAGCAATTGAAGAAAGAAGGTGAGTCAGGACGTCGGAAAATCAGTCAAATGACTCGGTATGCGACAGTGGTGCTGGCTACCGTGCAGGCGACGGGGATCTCTGTCGGCCTGGCATCCCAGGGTGTGACATTTGTGGATAATTACAGCTTCTATTTTGTAGCCGTTATTACCTTCGTTTGTGGTGCCGTTTTTTTGATGTGGCTGGGCGAGCAAATTACAGAGAGGGGTATCGGTAATGGAATATCGCTATTGATATTTGCCGGTATTGTTGCGGGTTTGCCTGCAGCCTTTGGTCAGTCTCTGGAACAGGCCAGGCAGGGCGAGATCAACATACTTGCATTGTTGGCAATTGCATTTTTTGCAGTTGTTATCGTCGGTTTTGTCGTTTTCATGGAGCGTGGCCAGCGGCGTATCACTGTGAATTACGCCAAGCGTCAGCAAGGGCGCAAAGTGTACGCGCAGCAGAGCAGTCATTTGCCTCTGAAAGTAAACATGGCGGGTGTAATTCCTCCTATATTCGCATCCAGTATCTTGTTGTTTCCTGCCTCACTCGGCCAATGGTTTGGTCAGAAGGAAGGTATGCAGTGGCTGGCTGATATTTCCCAGGCTCTCGCGCCCAGCCAGCCTTTATACATCATATTGTTTGCCGCTGCGGTCATCTTCTTTTGCTTCTTTTATACGGCATTGATGTACAACCCGAAAGAAGTCGCAGACAACCTTAAAAAATCCGGTGCGTTCGTTCCGGGTATCAGGCCGGGTGATCACACAGCCAAATACATAGATGGCGTTTTGACAAAGCTTACCATTTTTGGTGCCTTGTATATTACGGCAGTGTCTCTGTTGCCACAATTTATGGTTGTAGCCTGGAATGTCCCCTTTTACTTTGGTGGTACATCGCTACTGATCGTGGTGGTAGTGGTTATGGATTTTATGGCCCAGGTGCAGTCTCATTTGATGTCACATCAGTATGAGTCCTTGATGAAAAAGTCGAATTTGAAAAACTATGGCCGTAGTTGAGTTGTTCGTTAACTCTTAATCGGCATAAAACGGTGGAGATCAGTCACGATGAAAGTGCGTGCGTCAGTCAAGAAAATTTGCAGAAACTGCAAAATTATACGTCGCAATGGCTCGGTACGGGTTATTTGCAAAGAACCTCGCCATAAACAACGACAGGGCTAGTAAAGGCCAGAGCTGGTTGTGGCCAGGAGAGTGTGGAAATAGCGCTTGATTTATGTTTGATCAGGCGCTATTATTTTGCGCCCTTTTAGCCAAGGCGGATAATATTAATAGCGGAGTTTAACCGGAGTAACACATCATGGCACGTATTGCTGGTGTAAATATACCCGACAATAAACATGCTGTGATTTCTTTGACCTATATATATGGGATAGGGAAAACATCAGCATATAAACTTTGCGAGGCAACGAGTATTGAGCCAACGCGTCGGATTAAGGACTTGTCCGAAGAGCAGTTGGACTCTTTACGTGCAGAAATCACCAATCTCACAGTAGAGGGTGATTTGCGTCGTGAGGTTCAAATGAACATCAAACGGTTGAAGGATCTGGGTTGTTACAGAGGATTGCGTCATCGTCACAGTTTGCCTGTGCGTGGACAGCGATCCAAAACTAACGCAAGAACCCGAAAAGGTCCACGTAAACCAATCAGAAAATAGGAAATTAACGAATGGCCAAGCCAGGACAACGTACCCGTAAAAAGGTGAAAAAGACGGTTGTTGACGGAGTCGCGCATATTCATGCTTCGTTCAACAATACGATAGTGACCATCACTGATCGTCAGGGCAACGCGCTAAGTTGGGCAACTGCCGGCGGATCAGGTTTCAGAGGGTCGCGGAAGAGTACACCTTTTGCTGCGCAGGTAGCAGCTGAAAGAGCCGGTAATGCGGCTGCTGATTACGGCCTGAAAAATCTGGATGTACTCGTCAAGGGGCCCGGCCCCGGACGTGAGTCGGCTGTGCGCGCTCTCAACGCCTGCGGATACAAGATCACTAATATTACAGACGTCACACCTATCCCACACAATGGGTGTCGTCCACCCAAGAAACGTCGAGTATAAGGAGACATATAGATGGCTAGATATATTGGTCCAAAGTGTAAGTTGTCTCGACGTGAAGGCACTGATCTTTTTCTAAAGAGTGGCGTGCGGGCATTAGACTCAAAATGTAACGTCGAAACAGCACCAGGCCAGCATGGCGCCAGGAGAGGCAGACTGTCTGATTACGGTCTTCAGCTTCGGGAAAAGCAGAAAGTTCGCCGCATTTATGGTGTGCTTGAGAAACAATTCAGAAACTACTACAAGGAAGCGGCTCGACTGAAGGGTGCAACAGGTGAAAACCTGCTGCAACTGTTGGAGCGCCGACTGGACAATGTGGTTTACAGAATGGGATTCGGTGCAACCCGCTCGGAAGCTCGCCAGCTTGTTTCTCACAAGGCAGTTCTCGTCAATGATCGTGTCTTGAATATTGCGTCGTACCAGGTGAAACCCGGGGATGTTATTTCCATAAGAGAGAAAGCAAAAAATCAACTGCGGATTAAAAACGCTTTGGAAATAGCGTCGAACAGAGCTTCAATCGAATGGGTAGACGTTGATAACGCCAAGCTGTCAGGAGTATTTAAAGCTGCCCCTGAAAGAAGCGAGCTGTCAGCAGACATTAACGAAAACCTGATAGTTGAACTTTACTCCAAGTAATCTAAACACCCATATATTATATCGCAGGGGAAACAATGCAGCGTTCAGTTAATGAATTTCTAAATCCTCGTCATATCGATGTACAGGAAATCAGTACAACTCATGCAAAGGTAACTTTGGAGCCGTTGGAACGAGGGTTTGGTCATACTCTGGGAAGTGCGCTTCGTCGCATTCTCCTCTCTTCAATGCCAGGTTGTGCGGTTGTTGAGGTCGAGATAGATGGTGTTTTACATGAGTACAGTGCGATTGAAGGTGTTCAGGAAGATGTAATTGAAATACTGCTGAACCTGAAAGGTTTGGCTATCAAAATGCACAATAGAGATGAAGTTGTATTGACCCTGTCTCACACCGGCCCTGGAGCGGTAACGGCCGGAGACATTCAGCTTGATCACGATGTCGAGATTCTTAATCCCGAACAGGTTATCTGTAACCTGAGTGGTACAGCCAGTATTACTATGAGATTAAAAATCACCAGGGGTCGCGGCTACGAGCCTGCTGACCAACGTTTCTCTGCTGACGACGAAACCCGGGCGATCGGGCGGTTGCAACTTGATGCCTCGTTCAGCCCGGTTCGCAGGGTAGCGTATTCTGTCGAGAATGCACGTGTCGAGCAACGTACAGATTTGGACAAGCTGGTAATTGATCTTGAAACCAACGGAACCATTGATCCGGAGGAATCAATTCGAAGAGCGGCTACCATTCTGCAACAGCAGCTTTCCGTATTTGTGGATTTTGATAACGAAAAGGAACCGGAACTGGTTGAGGAAGAGGAAGAGGTCGATCCAATTTTGTTGAGACCTGTTGATGACCTCGAATTGACGGTTCGTTCAGCAAACTGTTTGAAAGCAGAAAACATATATTACATTGGTGACCTGATTCAGCGTACTGAAGTTGAGCTGCTTAAAACCCCCAATCTGGGTAAAAAGTCACTGACTGAAATAAAAGATGTGTTGGCATCAAGAGGTCTGTCACTGGGTATGAGACTTGAGAATTGGCCGCCCGCCAGTTTGAAAGGAGATGACCGAGTGCTGGGTGGTTAGTACCAGATTGTAGTAGATAAAGGATCAGAAATATGCGTCATCGTAAAAGTGGTCGTAAATTCAATAGAAACAGCTCTCACCGCAAGGCGATGTTCAAGAATATGACATCATCTCTTGTCGAGCATGAGTTAATAAAAACAACATTGCCAAAAGCCAAAGAACTCCGCCGTGTCGCAGAGCCTTTGATTACCCTGGCAAAGAAAGACAGTGTTGCCAATCGCCGTCTGGCGTTCGCACGTTTAAGAAACAGAGATACCGTAACCAAGCTGTTTAACGAGCTTGGCCCCCGGTACGAAAGTCGCCCCGGTGGCTACATTCGTATTCTGAAATGCGGTGTGCGTGCCGGTGACAATGCGCCTATGGCCTATGTGGAATTGGTCGATAGACCTGTTGAAGCGGAAGCAGTAGACGAAGATTAGGCGGTCAGGCGCTTTGTGAGCCTTGTCTGTTTGAATCAAACAAAAAAGCCCGTGAATTGTCACGGGCTTTTTTGTTTTGGGCATAATGGTTTTGCTGTCCCCAAAAGTCGTTCTGAAATATGCCCAATCAGTTCTTTGTAGAATACTTTAGTTAAAAACAGGATGCCAGAGCGTATTACCAGATGCTGTCGGAATTCCAGCAGGAGAGTATCTTGTTTGGGCTGGCAGGCGAACGGTAATTTTCGTTGTTCTCTTACATAACAGAGCTTCCAGGTTCAGGTGATAATCGGCTTTGCATTGTCACGCCAGCCAACCCTGACCCTGATTACTGCTGTCGAAGTATTTTGGCGAGATAGTTGCCGGTATAGGATTGTTCGATGGTTGCGATTTCCTCCGGAGTACCTTCCGCCACCACATTGCCGCCTTTTGTGCCACCTTCCGGGCCGAGGTCGATTATCCAGTCTGCGGTTTTGATGACATCCAGGTTGTGTTCGATAACGACAATGGTGTTGCCCTGTTCCTTTAATGCCAGAAGGACATTGAGTAACTGTTGTATATCGAAGAAATGGAGACCGGTCGTTGGTTCATCGAGTATGTAAATGGTTTTGCCGGTTGACCTTTTGGATAGTTCTTTGGCCAGTTTGACGCGCTGGGCTTCACCTCCGGACAAGGTAACCGCGTTTTGTCCCAACCGAAGATAGCTTAACCCTACATCCATCAGCGTTTTCAGTTTTCTCGCGATAAAGGGAACCGCTGAAAAAAATTCGTGGGCATCTTCCACTGTCATGTTTAGCACCTGGTTGATGTTTTTACCCTTGTACAGGATATCAAGGGTTTCCCTGTTGTACCTTTTCCCCTTGCACTCATCACAGGGCACGTAAATATCCGGCAGGAAATGCATTTCTACCTTGATTACACCATCACCCTGACAGGCCTCGCACCTTCCACCCTTTACATTGAAGCTGAATCGACCTGCCTTGTAACCTCTGGAACGTGCTTCCTGAGTGCCTGCAAAAAGGTCTCTTATCGGCGTGAAAAGGCCGGTATAGGTGGCGGGGTTTGATCTGGGAGTGCGACCTATCGGGCTTTGGTCTATGTCGATAACCTTGTCAAAGTGATTCAGCCCCTGAATGTCTTTGCAGGGAGAATGGGACAGGGATTTTGCACCATTCAAATGTTGGGCAAGGATGGGGTAGAGGGTGGAGTTGACCAGGGTTGACTTTCCTGACCCCGATACGCCTGTAATACAGGTAAACAGCCCGGCAGGAATGGCAAGTGTGACATCGTTGAGATTGTTGCCACTGGCACCGGTCAATACCAGGAGTCGGCTCTTGTCCGGAGGCGTTCGCTGCTCGGGAATGCCAATCTTTTTGCGCCCTGACAGGTAGGCTGCGGTCAGGGAATCAGGATGGTTTTGAATTTCTTCCGGGGTGCCCTGAGCGACGATATGGCCGCCATGAACACCGGCTCCCGGCCCGATATCAATCACACAGTCGGCAGCACGAATGGCATCTTCATCGTGCTCGACCACAATAAGTGTATTGCCCAGATCCCTCAAATGAGCCAGTGTGGCGAGCAGCCGGTCATTATCACGCTGGTGAAGGCCGATGGATGGCTCATCGAGAATATACATCACGCCAACCAGACCGGCTCCGATCTGGCTTGCCAGGCGGATGCGCTGGGCTTCTCCGCCCGAAAGCGTGTCAGCACTGCGGTCCAGGGTCAGGTATTCCAATCCCACGTTGACCAGAAACTGAAGCCTCAAGGTGATCTCCTTGACGATCTTTTCTGCTATTTCCCCCTTTCTTCCTGTCAGTTTCAGGGATTCAAAATAGTTTAATGAGGCTTCTATCGATAAACAGGAGACGCTTGGCAGATTGGAGTTTCCGATAAAAATATTGCGTGCCGCCTGATTTAACCGTGAGCCGTTACAGGCCTGGCAGCTTCGGTTGGTGAGCAGTTTCGACAGTTCTTCCCTTACGCTGTGAGACTCTGTTTCCCTGTATCGCCGCTCCAGGTTTGGTATGACACCTTCAAAGGGGTGAGCCCGTTTTATACTGTCACCTTTTGTATTGATGTAGTGAAAATCGATAGCCTGTTCACCACTGCCAAAGAGTATGGTATTTCTGGTTTCCTCCGGTAGCGCGTTGAATGGTTGTCTGATATCGACATCATAGTGCCGACAGACACTCTCCAGCATTTGATAGTAATAGACGGTTCGTCGATCCCAGCCTTTTATGGCGCCTTCCGCCAGGTTCAGTGAAGCATCCTGAACGATTTTGCCGGGATCAAAAAACTGTTTTACGCCCAATCCGTCACAATCCGGGCAGGCGCCGGAGGGGTTGTTGAAGGAGAATAGTCTGGGCTCCGGTTCACTGATGGCATAGCCGCATTTCGGGCAGGAGAACCTGGAGGAGAAAATGGTTTCATTGCCAGAGCCGGAAAATGGAGCAATGATAGCGAGTCCGTCAGACAGTTCGAGGCAGGTTTCAAACGACTCGGAAAGCCTGAGTTGAATATCGTCTTTCACCTTGAATCTGTCGATGACGACTTCGATCGTGTGTTTTTTCTTCTTGTCCAGAGCGGGTATGTCATCCAGTTCGGTGACAATGCCGTCTATTCTGACCCGTATAAAGCCTTGCCTTTTCAGGTTGTCGAACACATGCTGGTGCTCCCCCTTTCTGGACTGTATGACGGGGGCAAGCATCAGCAGTTTGCTGCCCGCCTCCATTTCAAGTACCTGGTCTACCATCTGGCTGATGGTTTGTGCCTGGAGGGGCAGGCCATGAGAGGGGCAGCGGGGGTCTCCTACCCGTGCGAACAGTAACCTGAGGTAATCGTAGATTTCAGTGATGGTTCCTACAGTGGATCTCGGGTTGTGGGATGTTGACTTCTGTTCTATGGATATGGCCGGAGACAAGCCCTCTATGTGGTCAACATCAGGCTTCTCCATCATGGACAAAAACTGTCTTGCATAGGTTGAAAGTGACTCGACGTATCGGCGTTGACCCTCGGCGTATAGCGTATCAAAAGCCAGAGAGGATTTGCCGGAACCGCTCAACCCGGTTATCACGATCATTTTGTCTCTGGGAATTTCAATGTCGATATTTTTAAGATTGTGCGTTCGCGCACCCTGAACCAGAATGTTTTCCATGAGATTGTCCCAAGCGCACCATTCCTGACCCGCTCAACCTGTCGGATTGACCGGCTGGCTGGAAAAGCTGGAATGGTGAATTAAAACCGGATTGAAAAAACTAATACCGACAAGTCGGGAATACTTTTGGTAAAATGTTTTTTGTTAAGTGAAACCAGGCGGTAAAGGCTACCATAAAACCCGGTCTCGGGGCATGGAAATTCAGGTTGAATTGAATGAAGTTCGGTGAAACGCAGTCAGTAATTTCATTGGCGTTGCTATACGCAATGCGGATGTTGGGATTGTTTATGATGTTGCCTGTGTTCAGCATTCTCGGGCAATCCCTGACCGGGGCAAACGGCTTTCTTATCGGGCTGGCCATTGGTGCCTATGGATTGAGCCAGGCGGTATTGCAAGTTCCTTTCGGCCTTTTATCTGATCGCTATGGTCGAAAAAACCTGCTTGTTATCGGCCTGTTGATTTTTGTCGCAGGCAGTGTCGTGGCAGCGGTATCGGAATCCATTTATGGTGTGATCGCTGGCCGGTTTCTCCAGGGGGCGGGTGCAATTGCAAGCGTATTGATGGCGCTGCTCAGTGATCTTACCAGGGAAGAAAACCGGACCAGGGCCATGGCGGTGATCGGTCTGTCCATTGGTATTTCATTTTCAGTCGCCCTGGTTCTTGGGCCGTTGGTCAGCAGCTGGTTCGGTTTGTCCGGGATTTTCTGGTTAACGGCCTGTATGGCCGCATCGGGCATTCTCATTGTTGTTTTCCTGATTCCGACTCCTGTGTCCGGTGTTCGGCACAGAGATTCCCAGCTTGTAAAAGAAATGATGCACCTGGCTTTGCAAAACCCGGAACTGCGCAGGCTGGACTTTGGTATTTTTGCCCTTCATCTTTGTTTGACGGCGCTGTTTATCGTGGTTCCTTTGGAATTGGTCGGAAAATTCCAGCTGAATCAATCCGGGCATTGGTGGGTCTATCTCTCCGTTACCGGTCTTTCCTTCGTTACGATGGTGCCTTTCATTATTCTGGGTGAGAAAAAACGGAAAATGAAGCCGGTGTTTCTGGGGGCGATTGCACTCCTTTTCTCATCTTCCCTGTTGCTTGCATTTCTGGATGGTTCGCTTGCTGAAATGTGGGCCGGGTTATTTGGTTTTTTTGTGGCTTTCAATTTGCTGGAGGCTTCGCTGCCTTCCCTGGTCAGCAAAATTTCGCCAGCCGGTATGAAGGGCACGGCGATGGGCTTTTATGCAAGCAGTCAGTTTTTGGGTGCGTTTCTCGGTGGCGTATGCGGGGGAATGATCTATCAACTGTGGGGAGGGAAGGTGGTTTACATTTTCTGCTCGGTGACGGCAGGCCTGTGGTTTTTTTATGCCCTTTCGATGAAGCGGCCCGGCTATACATCGAGCTTGATGGTCAGGCTGGATGGCGACCTGAATCAGCATGATGCCTTGCGCATTTCAGGCGAATTGGCCGGTATACAGGGGGTTGAGGATGTGGTGGTGGTGATTGAAGAGCGCTCTGCCTATTTGAAAATAGATCGCGCAAAGATCGATATGGATGAAATCAGGCATTACTCGCCCCTGGTATCGGGCAAGCGTGCTGTCGAATGACCTTTCGGTGAGTGAATCTCGCGTACGGGGTTTTACCAGGTGTCAGTGCCATGAAAATTTGTTACGATCACGCAAACGAGACGCAGAGTCTGAAATGTTGTTGGATTAGCCGGAGATAAAAATGGCCCGTGGAGTCAATAAAGTCATATTAATAGGGAATCTTGGTTCTGACCCGGATACCAGATATACCGCCCAAGGGTCTGCCGTGACCAATCTCAGTATTGCCACTGATGAGAGTTACAAGGACAGGAATACCGGGCAACTGGTACCCAGAACCGAGTGGCATCGTGTTGTGCTCTTTAATCGCCTGGCAGAAATTGCGAAAGAATATCTGCATAAAGGATCCAAGGTTTATCTGGAAGGTCGCCTTCAGACGCGCAAGTGGCAGGATCAGAGTGGCCAGGACAAGTATACGACCGAAATCATCGGCAATGAGATGCAAATGCTGGACAGTCGATCATCAGCCGGGGATGGCGGCATGGGTCGGGGAGCCCAGGCTTATGGCCAACAGGGTGGTGGCTACCAGCAGGGTGGAAATCCACAAGGTGGGCAGGCTGCCCAGGGAGGACAGTCGGCACCGGCTCCCGGAAATGCACAGCAGGGTAGTGGGTATGGCTCTGGTACCGGCCAACCGGCACCGATGCCGGAACCAATGAATGATATGGATGACGACATCCCGTTCTGAGTGCGATGTTTTGCTTTATAGATCAAGCGATTACGGCTATTTGCATGTCGCAGGTACGGGCTGTTGGAAATCCTGTTGCAAGTCTGACTTATCCTTGTCTGGTAATAGACTTGCACCTCGAAAGAGTGTAGTGGTCTAATGACACCGGACATATTAATAAGAGAGAATATCCACTGACTATTAAGGTGTCCCTACGAGTACCAAACAAACGAGAAAAAGCTACCCGAAGGTCTTCAAGGAAGAGGCGGTAGCACTAATGACAGAACAAGGTTATAGCGCCACCAAAGCAGCCGA
>PDWJ01005020.1_pt1 | contig 19683 bp, 14 predicted proteins | sample 1430881 | NCBI WGS metagenome assembly PDWJ01 (sample SAMN01162460, study PRJNA174530) | Oral metagenome, whole genome shotgun sequencing project. | biome: Marine environment; feature: Marine mammal; material: Swab sample of the gingival sulcus; isolation source: swab sample of gingival sulcus...
CAGGCTCCCTCTGGAGTGCAGCAGCATCTGCCATTTGAGAGCGCTGAGAAGATTAAGGATGACGGTAACACCAAGAGACAGCAGAACCCAGTAATAGTTTGTCTCTGCCAGCAGGGAGAGGAGCTTCTCCCTGCCGGAACTTTGAAAAAAACCTGCTTTGTAAAGGACATACCCACAAAGCAGTAAGGTGAACAACATGCGGAGAACCACAGCCACTTTTTTTTTCATGTGACTATGCCCATCTATTTTCGATAGCTATGAACTTTGGCGGGAGAACCAAAAACAACAGCATAGTCAGGAACATCCTTGTTAACGAAGGAACCGGCACCTATCACCGCCCCCTTTCCTACTTTTACGCCGCTCAATATAACTGAGTTTACTCCCACCCATACATCATCTTCAATAATAACCCCGCCTTTGCTCGCAAATTCCTGCTGCGTCATCGGGATATCTGTCCTGTCAAACCGGTGGTTTCCGGCACCAATATGACAACACGCACCAAAAAGCACATTCTGACCAATGGAGACATTTCCTTCAACAACTGTGATACGGCAGCCGGCACCAATACTTGAGAAGCTGTCAATGACAATGACACCATCCCTGGCCTTTATCTCAACCCCCCTGCCGATAAAGGTACTCTCTTTAATACGAATTGCGGAGCTGCTGTCTCCCCGAACGCCAAGATTGGCATAGTCATCAATAATGCAATCCCTGCCGATAGAGATCTTGCCAGGCTGTCTGAGAGTAATACCAATTCCCAGAACAACCCCACGACCCATCGCCTGAAAAAGTGCCGGGTACAGCTTTTGCCTGAGTAACAGGCCCAAGGCTCCGGGAACAGAGGTAAGGAAGAGAGTCAGTATCTCCTGTTTAACAAGAGATGTCAGTCTTCTGTTACCAACAACAATATCCTGATATTTGGCAAGAGAGCTGCTCTCTTTTTCCTTGAGAAAAGAGTGAAATGACGATTTTTTCCTGTTAGACTTCTTTCTATCATCTTATGGAGAAATTCCCTTCATAAACAACCAATTTTCAAGCAACAAGTCCCAATTTTCCCCTTATATCACTCTCTTTCACCTACCCATGAGCAGTATTATTACAAGCTAGGCTATAAACCAACAATATAAAGCTTCTATATCTTGAACCACAGATTACATTTTTATCCTGCGTCTTTTTACAGCGAAATTAACTACTAAAAGTTCTTTCAATTTAAGCATCTGCTGCCCAATGGTTCTCAAACAATTAAACGCCAGCGTAGACAGCAGGAGAATCAAGCTATTCGTACCAAAATTACTTGAAGGCATTTGCTCAACATCCATATCTGATTTCAACTCATTATAAAATTACTCGCTGATACCGTTGATAGTAGTATACTTGATGATCTCCTCAGCATCCTCACACAAATTGATCTAATAAGTATCACTGGATTTAACTACATCCTCTCAAAAAGTTGAGTTATGATTTACCATCAAATTAAAGTCAAATTCGGGATACTCTGAAAATATACTATTAATGGAATTTGTGAGATGATCATTCGCATAAGAACCATGAAAAATAAATGTTGCTGTAAAAACATCTGTTTTTGATAAAGAATGAAGAAAAATACAGTGAAATGAATCGCTCAAATGTCGCTCTATAGAAGTAATTTTTTGCTCAAAATTATTTTCATTTTTTCCTGTTATTGTCAACATCCCTCCTTTCAACTTTCCCATTCCAAGAAGTGATAATTTTTCACTTAGATAAAGAGAAACCCAAGATGTTAGACAGAGTATAATCGGAAATATAAAGTTGAAAGTAGCACAAGATAAAGAAGAACTGACAACCAACATAATAAATCCTATTTCTTCAGGCTCCTTTATTGGTGTTCTAAAACGGACAATTGACAAAGCGCCTAGCAGCCCAAGAGATAAAGGCAAGGAGAACTGAACAGTAATAAAAATTACGGTAATAGCTATAGAAAGAAGCGGAAACGCACGATTAATCTGACTGCCAGTTGCACGCCTTGCGAAAAAATAGTTATATAACCATGAAAAAATAAAAGCTGTAACAGCAGAAAAAATAACAGTTAAAAGAAAAACCCATATACCAATATCTTCCATTCTTTGGTTTCCAAAGCTATTGGTAATTGCCAATATATTAGACATTATTTCTCTCCCAAAATTATTGTTTAAAAAAACCATTTTTCAAAACAGAAAGACAACGCTCATATTTAGAAAAATTACTTTTCCTGACCATATTCCTAGTAACATATACGAGCGATTCCGGTGGACATAAAACATCACGCTTCACTTCAAGGACGCCTTCAAACAATAAAACTCCTCCAAACTTGGGAAGATAAAGTTCATTGCTTTTCTCCACAGTAATATTATAGTCCAAATTTATTCGAGTCCGAGAATGCTGCTCAATATAACGCCTTCGAATATAAGAGATCTGAATAAGAGGTTCAAGGTCTTTGTAAACACCCCACGAAATAAAATATTGTCTCCAACAATTGTGACAAAAATAATGAAGAGGCTTTTTTTTAATATCATAAAAATATAACGGATAAACTTTTTTTCTTTCTTTATTCCTCTGACTGCCTACTTTCATCTTTTTTTCAAGGAAAACATAAGATACTGTTTCATCTTGAGATAATTGCTGAAGCTCAGAGCTGGTCGGATCTTCATACCAGCGTATACGGTATTTTGTTTTAAGAAAATCGCTGTTTATCTTTTCCTTATATGAAGATTGCTGAAAATCATCTAAATAAATACTCTGTATTTTTGCGACTGGGTATTTATTATCTAAGGAGTAATGCACATCAAGATAATTAATTAAATTTTGGGTATAAGAATTATGAAACGTATATTTCATCTCAAACTCTCCCCTTTTATCTTCATAAGAAACACTATTATTTAACTTCAAAAGAGGTAAATTCTGAACAAAACGAGACAAATGTGTAATCATAAAAACCTTTTTTATACTTCCATAAAAATAAAAAAAGACTCCCAAGTCAATATATCCTACTGACGGATGTTTATAGTGCTTCACAAAAAGAATCCGTTTATATGAAATGATTAGAATCAATTCCTTGTTATAATAATCACTCGATTTACCTGATCAAAAAAAATTAAAAATTTCTCAAAATAGCCCCTCAAAAAGAGGAGTGCAACTGTATTCGTAACTACTCACCCCCATTATGATCAAGAGTCATGTTTTGTTGAGCCAGCGCAATCTGAGTGGCAACAAGCAGGTTGCCCCCCTGAGTAACCAGGGTTTGCAAATAACTGTAGAGTAAACAATATTCATGAGCATATTGCTGTTTCCGGAAACACCCCGATATTTTCTGTTTTACCTTGGTCATACGGAGATCCCTCTCAGCCCTGTTATTGGTGAACGTTACATGTCCCCTTCTTTGGCAAAGAGTAAAAATCACCGTTTTATGTTTTTCAATCTCTTCAAAAAAAGTATGAGCATCTGATCTGACCATTTTACCACGTTTTCCTTTCGGTTTTGGCAAGATCTCCGGCAACTCCTGTTTTCCTGGATAAGAATATTGCGATAACACTTCTGTAAATTCACATACTCCCGGGGGAGCTCAAACATTTCTCCTGCCGTTCGGACACAACGTGGCAAATTTACGATAACAGCTTTTTCATGTTACGGGCCACCAATATTGATTCGAGCCAACAATGAACGTAAGTTCCCTCAGAAGGGGGGAGAACCACATTAAGATATCCCGTAAATTAACGCGTTCCGTAAAAAGAGTGTCAGGTGTATTCCTCGTCGATCAGACGCATAAGGAAAAGGTTCTCTTTACTCTCGCCGCCATCAGTAGACTTCGATCTGTAGTAACAGGCTCGTGACAACCCCAAGAGCATGCATTGTTGAGATATAAGACTTTTTCATTGAGGCGTTCACTCCCAGGCTGCGATATTTTTTTAAGAAGTCCACCTCAACCTTGAGCCTTCCTGCCTGGGAGTACAAATACCCTTTTTCTTTCTCTATCTTGCTGGATTTAGGATGACTTTTTTGTCAAATAAAAGAGGGAGATTCCGCGACACTTCCCGCTTCCAGGTTGATACCTGGTTGGGATGAGTCCCAAACTCAGAAGCGATCTCATTCGTCGTCTGTTCTCCTTTTATGACGGCAAAGGCTATATTACTTTTGAATTCATTGGTGTATCGTTTACGTTTTTTAGAATGAAATCCTCAACATACTGTCTCATTTTTGAGTACCACTATATTTTTGCAGTTTTAACAAGATTAGAAATTATAAGCGATGCCAAGTCGAACAGCAATATTGTCCATTGGGAATTCTCCGGTACGCCCCTTATGAGCTTGAATTCCATCTATATAAGCTGTATATTTTGCATCCATGGTTGCGTTGACATATTGCAATGAGAAATCCAGATACCAATGCTCACGCAAGCTCCATTCCCCACCAAGGGTAAGATTAAATGCAACCGTATCATCCACCTCCATAACGTGATGATAGTTATAACGTGGGTTTTCCCACTCAGGAGTACAATCAAAACTTGCATTATAGAAACCAAGTCCAAAACCCGCATATGGCGTAAAAGACGTCTTATTTGGATAACGGAACAATATACTCAACACAGGTCCCGCAAATTGAGCTGTTCCATCAGTTTTGGTATAACCGTTTTTAAGGTCATACCATGGTTGACCTGATCGTAACCCCATCGCTTTAGTCTCGGCTTCAATCTGATCGTAAGCAAGTTCAATAGCAATATATTCATCGTATAACCACGACACATAGAAATAAAAAGGCATATAATTTTGCTCTTCATCTAAGCCATAGATTGTTCCCAAAAATGTCCCACTTCCATACCATCCCCCTCTATGCCCGGAATCACCATCCGTAAGAACTCTATGCACTGTTCTCACTCCGACACGAAGCCGCTCATCAATATAGCCTGTAAAGCCACCTGTCATTTCATCTGAAGGCTCTTCAGTTTTATCGTGAACCTCTGTTTCAGTTTCACCGTGAACCGTTGTCATTCCATTGGAAGGTTTTAACATTTCTTCAGAAAAGTCTTCAGCCTTACTAGAAAAAACAACGAGAAAAGACAAAGCAACAACTATGAACGAAAGAAAAATGTTTCTATTTTTTTGCTCTTTTGCATCCATAAAATACCCCCTTTTTATACAGTAAAAATAAGTGCAATAAGGCATTCAAAACTACTTTCAGAGAAATTAATCTCCTAAATTTACCGCAAAAATTAAGCCAACACTCTACCCCTTAAAAGTATTCGAATAACTCTTTCCGCTCACCCCATAGTCTACCAAATTTTTTCCAAAACGTCAATATCCCGCCAACTGCTAAAAATCGGCTTTGTATAATGGTTCCCAGAGATAAAACAATATGTTAAGGCTGAGTTGTAACTACTTACCCCATTATAATAAGGAGTCCTGTTTTTTTGGACCAGCGTAATCTGAATAGGGCAACAAGCAGGTTGACTCCCCGAGTAGCCATAGCTTGCAGGTAACTGGAGATTCAACAATATACATGAGCATATTGCTGTTTCCGGAAACACTCCGATATTTTCTGTTTCACGTTAGCCATACGGAAAACACCTTCAGCTCTGTTATTGGTGACGGTAGCTACCATGCCCTTCTTTGGCAAAGAGTAAAATCACCGTTTCATGTTTTTCAATCTCTTCAAAAAATTATGAGCATCTGATTTGGCCATTTTACCGCGTTTTCCTTTCGGTTTTGACGGAATCTCCGGCAAATCCTGCTGCCCTTTTCGGGTAATACACCCCATTCCGGGAGCTTCTTCTAATCTCTCGGGATATTGTACTTTTTGAGCGATTCAGTGCTTCCGCTATTTCTGTTTGGCCCCTTTTTATTTCAAGAAAAGTCTTTATCAGATATCTTTCTTCCTGAGTGAGCTGCCTGTATAGCTGTTTTCTGTGTTTTGTTGCATGGGAACCTCCGGTTTCGTGTGGTAGCTTGACCATACCGGTAGTTCACCCGTTTGAAAACATCTATCTGTTGCACTTATTATTACAACTCAGCTCTTATAAAATTTCCGATTCCCGTTATAACATTACAAATCTACAGATTAAACATCGGTATAACTACACGTTCAATTTTCATTTTTTTAGATAATTCATCAGTTGTTGTAAGTATTCGATCCAAACAATTATCAACAGAACATGAAGAAAATAATAAATTAACTGGACAACTCAAACGGTAATCATTCATGGCTATCTCTCCGTTTGCATTAATTGTGATAGTTTTATAATTGTATTGATCTTCTACACTACTCCTACCATTCAACAGATATGACACAACTACTCCTCGTTTTGACAAGGCATCCAAATAGGCTCGATACGCTGAAGCAACGATAATTTGAGTCGAATCTAAATGGTTTTTATCAAGAAAAGAAATAAAGTTATCAGCTGCTTTGGAACTGTCTATTTTGACTCCTTGTGGGAAGTCAACCTGAATAAAAAACATCTGAGATGACTGCGGTTTTAGATATTTAAAAACAGTTTCCAAGGCAATAGGTCTTCTCTTACTGGGACTCGAAGTTAACATATATTTTTCATTACCATATGTGCTTGAAATTGCCAAATTAGGGTATTGATATTCACCTGTCAACCATGCCAAGTGAAATGGATGCTTGATTGGTCCCAAAAATACATCAAACTTTATTTTTCTCTGTTTAAGTTTCTGTAGATTTTGATAGGTATGGAATATGTAATTGTCAGCATCGTAGATCGTTTTTTTGCCACGATAAATATAGCGCCCACTTTGAAACAGATTGCTCGAAATATCATTTTTCCTATCTACTCCATTGAACCCAACACCGGAAATCCCTAACACTGAATCAAAGATTGAATCATTGATGAAAATTTTTTTTGCATTATAAACAGTGTTATTATATTTTTCTTTGTATTTTTTCTTATAGTTATCCGAAAACCAGATAACCATGGGTATGGCAAAGACACCGTATGTTGGCTTTTTTCCCATATGTGCAGTTCCTTCAACAATTTCTTCTCCATGATCTGAAAAATAGATTACAGCTCCGACTTTTCCGGTATTCTGAATTTTTGTGATGATTTCATTAATAAAATAATCCGTATACTTGATAGATCCATCGTAACAATTAGATGCCGCTGATATATGAGTTGTTTTATATTTTTCTGGAATTAACCAACGATCAAATTCTTTGTCCTTAAAGACCCATTCCTCACCTTTTGGAAGCCGTTGGCAGTAATCTACGTGACTTCCCTGTGTTTTCAAAAAAATCATTTTATTGGATGTTGACTTTGCAGAGAGAATTTTATCAACCTCAAAAAGCAATTTACCATCCTCTAGTCCATAAACCGAAGAAAGATGGTCTCTATAGCCAGCCTGCTCTCCAATCAGGTTCACCAGATTAGACCTGATCGAAGTTGAACCATTATGAATCCAATAAGTTTGAAAATTTGTCGCGTTAAGAACCTCCATAATGGTGGGAGACTCCGATGGAGTACCTTTTTCCAGTGTGGCTTGGGTTAAGGCATATTGAAGTGCTCCTATTGTACTCACGCCACATGAATATGACTGTTCGAATCTAATCAGATCATTGTCTTTAAATCGCGCATCAAGAAGTGGAGTGGTTATACGAGGGTAACCATATAAAGAAAAATGGTTACGATTGGCAGACTCACCAATAATAACAACGTAAATTTCATCGGCTGAAGACTTATTTGCATTAATTTTGTTTATTATATCTTTTCTTTTGGAAATTTGTTCTTCAAGACAGGTTAAATCATGATAATATTCCGATACCGCAAAATAACTTTTCATCAAAACATTAGAACTGCTGACATAGGCAAGTATTACTAAAGCGGAAACTGCTACCATAGACCATTGAGTAAATTTGCTCCAAGAACTATTTCTTCCTGAAAAAAATATTGTAAGTATAAGCAAGACAACGACTAAAACAGTTTTAATGATCAGATCCTTTGGCGCAAAAACACTTACAAATTCAAAGACTTCTCTTAAATCTGTCTGTAAAATAGCAAACCAATCGTACTTACTCATTACTCCTTCAAAAAGGACATTAAAACCAATAACCGAAATCGGAACAAACAAAACAATTATCAACAATAAAACTACTGCTATTGTAGACAATATTCTTCCCCATATTCCCCGGGAAATCATCGAGATCACGAGTGAACATATAATTACTGTACTTATGGATAACGCACTAAAAAGTAAATGTTGCTCCCACGAAAGAATAGGGGTGTAAAGAAGCTCTGCTTTTTGAAACGTTATGACAATTATCAAAGAAAATAGTGGCAAAAAATAATTACCATTAATTAACATAACTCCAATAGCTGTAATCCAAAATCCCCAAAGTGCAATTATTCGAATCCATGATGTGGTTTCTAACCGCATCATAGTCATATTAATCGCTCCACAGATATTCGCTTGTTGTTCTGCCTGAGCATGGATTTTTATCAATTCTTCTTTGGATACATTGAGATTCAACTCACTTGATGAATTTCTACTTATTGGTAGAACAGTTACTATTCCATTCTGTTCTATCACTACTTCCATTTTTTTTGGAAAAGAATCCAACTTACAATTTTTCGTTAGATGGAAGCTAAATTTGAACTTAACTGTCTGGGGAGTTTGAAATCGTAATATATTTGAAAAATCGTCAGGATATGAAAAACCAACAAGTACAACACCATTCCCTTTGTCCACTCTGTACTTTTGAAGATTCTCTTTGTCTTTCCCTGTTTCTGAGAAAACATAATCTGTTGTCTTAATGAAAGAAATTCTTTCCTTTTGGAGATAGTCAAGACCTAACCGTTGATTGTAGATAATAAAAAAAGAGAGCAGTCCCCAACCAAGAATCAAGATCGTTTTTAAAGAGATGTTGTTTTTACTCATATTAGGCTTATTCCATTAATACAATTGAGACGAAACAGAATTCAAACAATAAGTACTACAGTTTTTCCAATGAATACTTCAAATGAGTCAAGACATTTAAAATTTTTCTTAGAGTAGTCAATCCTGAAAAAGACTTTTTTGCTATTGCCTGCTTCAGCTGGAACCGAAGAATCCTCATCTTAAGTTAACAAATAATAAAAAGTTCCGCATATATTCAGATATGACACTTCTATATACCAATGTTCGCTTGGTCTCCGTGGTTACACAGCCCCCTTTTTCTTGAGACTTCTTTTCTTGTTCCACCTCTACCCATACCAGCTTTTTTCAAGACCATATATGCACTGCTTGACGAGACAACACAACATCTTCATCAAAAACACCCATAAAACACAAGTGGCGATAGCCTTCAACAGAATGCTCTTTTGCGTATTGAACAATCTGCTCCTTTTCCCAGTCCTCAAGGCAGAAATCTCATGGAATCAGGACGCTGTGCTCATTTACCATGCCGTACCGTTTTTGCCAGCTGTCATATTTACCTGCTGACAGCCCTATCCAGTCACACATACGATTGGCAAGAATGCAGATTCTTTCAACCCAATAGCAGATAAAATCGACGATTACGTCACGGGCATCATGTAGAATCCATTATCCTTTCAAGTTACTCCAAGATTTTTTTAATCGAATATGTTCTTCCATCAACTCGACCACTACTTCACTTCTGTTCTGCAATTTAACCTCAGGCTCTTGTACCTTTTGGTTTGACTGTCTTTTTTCCCCTTATTCTCCCTGGCGAATGCTACGGTACCATTTCCAAAAAGTTCTTTCTGCCAGCGATAAAATACGGTAGGCTGTAATTTGTATTTATCACATAGATCGGAGACTGCAACGTGCCCTACAAGATGTTCTTTGAGAATCTTTACTTTTTCTTCGGGCCAGTAATTATAGCGTCTCTTTTTCATAGCGCTCTCTTAATCTAAGTATGCTGACTCATTCTTGGAAAATTTCCGATTCCCGTTGAACCATTACAGACAAAAACTGGAGCCGAACACCTCATCCAATCTTGCCAAATCAACAACCCGAGAAAACTTCACAAGAGAGAGAACTGGATTAATCATTGATGATAGCTTCGATCGAAACAAATCTGCCTAAGGATTGTATTAGGGAGAACGTTATGGTTTCATAAAATTAATCGTAAGAAAAAGAGAAGTATCAATCTGATTTTTGCAATTATTATAACTTTTTTCTGAATGCTTATCAAATTATTTCAAAATGTTAGTTGATTTTTCTAGTCGACCACGTTAATCGCTTGATAGCGAGAGTAACTGAAGTTCAATCTTTGATATTTATTTGTATCTGACAATTTTGCTTCTCTACAACGGGAAAAGAAAAGCGGGCCCCTACCATAGCCTTACCATTTACAAACATTTTTTTTGCAACAGGAAGATTCTGCATAACAATAGTTATGACTTCATCATTAGCATGATAACCTGTATATTTGTTTTTTTGCAAAAAACCATTTACAGTAAAAGATGATTCTTCCGCAATAATTGTACACTTTTTTAATGCAGGTATCAGCTGAAGTTCTTTGATTTGTTCAGCAAGAAAATCCTTTCTCTTCGTCAAATATTCTGCCAATCTTTCAATATAAACATCTCGTCTTGGATACTCTACTCTATCAAGAACTGTTGAATAATAATCTAAAAGTGATTTAAAATATTCATCTGTCAGCCGATAATTTAACATAAAAAGCATTTTACGTAATATTTTTTCCTTAAAATCAGGGTCATATTCCATTAAAGCCTGCAAAATACGGATACGAGGGAATCTATCTTTATTATGAAAAAGGTAAGATATATGAGGAGGCTTCTGCCACCTTTTAATATTTGTTTTTTTTCCTTTGATATCTGCTGCAAGATCCAAGAAACTATGGTCCATGTCCCATTGGTACCAAAACATCTTACTTCCCTTCTTATTTTCTTTCAATATAACTCCTTGAACAAAATCACCCGTTCCTGCAAAAACAACAGCAAAAACATTCGCAATTAACCTATCAAGATCAAAATAATTTCTTACAGAATCTTCATTTAAATCGCCATCTTCTTCTAAAGCTCGAAGCCTAACCCAAAAATCATTCGTTATAAAGGCACTATCAGCTGGATGAACCCGCCCTCTCCACCTAAAATACTTCATGTCTTTATTGGAAAAATCAACTTCAATCTGTTTTTCTCCCAAATGGGGTACCAAATAGTACAAACCAAGGTTTTTCCCATTAAGAAAAAGTAAAACAGGAGAGGTATGTGGGGCCAACCCTCCTAGCCGACGTGTGATATCATATCCTATTGGGCTATTAAGAGGCCAATCAACCCATTCTGATTGTTTTACAGCCACTCTTTTTATAATTCCTTCTGTACCTGAAAAAAACACACTACTTTTAACAGATGAAAGGCCATATTTTTTTCGAAAATAGAGTCGAAAGTTTATAAGCCCTTTCAACCGGCCTATATTTCCCCCTTGTAATCGAATCCCTGCAAAAGTATTAAAAACAAATTTACCTTCTTTCGCATATCGAATATAAGCAATGCGCTCCCATTTTCTTCCATGTTGAGCAGGGTTTTTTAGGATGCCGATTTCTTTTGAATAAAGAGATTTTTGAGGAACGTCTACAGAAAGGATAGGAATTGATTTAACACTCATTTCTCTTAACTCTTCATCAGAAAAAATGAGTCCTTTCAAAGTAGGATTGTACTTATTTACAATTAGATTTACTCCATCCTCTCCTTGTTTTTTCTGATAATTACTGATTTTACTTATTTTTTTTGATTTAAAAGAAAAAGGAACTCTACATTGCCCCCCTCTTACATTCGGGAATATGCGAAAAAAGGCAGTGCCAATATCATATTGAAAAGAAGATTTTCTCAGAAAATTTCGATATGAAATAGGATCATAAAAAGCGATAGGAGTAAAACCTTTTTTCAAAAAAACAATAGAACGAATAGTTAACGGTCTCTCTTTATTCTTAAAATTGGTCATCACCTAATTCCATATAACAAAAAACGCCTTTTTTCAAAAAGTTAGAGTATTGAACAAGCTGGAGCCATTTTTTCCTATCATTTTTAGCCCTTTTTATCACCTCATTAATATTTTGTTGCTTCGTAGTAGTTTCATAATGTTCCACAGGAGAAATAGCATTTATCTTTTTTAATATTTTTCCTGTCTCTCCATATTCAAGCAGGTTGCTTGATATTGTTTGTTTCTGGAATTGTTTTTTATACCTTTCCGTAAAAGGTGAAAAAAAAGCAAACAGTATCCATAATAGGACAATAACTATTATAAAAAATACAGAGCGGCTGCTGTTAGACAAGGTAAACTCCATAGTACACATACAAGCAAGTATCCACTAGTAAAACTGGTAGGTTATAGTTGTGGACGGCTCAAATCGATATATTGAAAAAATATACTGACCATCACTACTGTCCGGTTAAAGATTTTCAAAAACAAGCTAACTATCTGTATATAATAATTATCGACAACAAAATATCCATAATCGACTTGAAATCACATCCCTTTCTGAGAAAGATATTCGGTAAAAGCCTGTGGGGGTACACAGATGTTTACCGGACGATTGATTTTCAAGCAGTTAATGGATTTTATACCGTTGCCAACTTTTCACCGTTGTGTGACCAAATACCGAGGCGACTTCAGAATAAGAACATTCTCATGCCTGGATCAGTTTTTATGCATGGCATTCGCTCAAATTACCCATTGAGAGAGTTTACGCGATATCGAAATTTGCCTACGCGCTCAAAAAAAGAAGTTATACCACATAGGCATTCCTGGCAACATTTCAAAGTCAACTCTTGCCGAAGCCAACGAAAAACGCGACTGGCGTATAGCTATACGCAGAATTCGCCCAAAGTCTCATCCATACTTTGTTGGATCTCAAAAGCAATATTCCTCGTTTATCCATATCTCAGATGGCAAGTTACACGATGTCAACGCTCTCGATCTTTTGCAGTCAGAAGCCGGTGCATATTATGTAATGGATCGAGGCTATCTGGACTTCAAAAGACTTTACGCTTTCAACCGGATTCCTGCATTTTTTGTTACCCGAGCCAAGAAGAATATACAATTTCAAAGGCGTTATTCGATCCAGTCCAAAAGGATACAGGACTTGGATACAGGACTTCAATACGACCAGACAATCGTTCTAACCGGGTTCTATACAAGCAAGCACTATCCAGACACTCTGCGCCGAGTGAAGTTCAAGGATGCTTATACCGACAAAACACTTGTGTTTCTCACCAACAATTAAGAAATTTTATGGTACTACAGAAAATGCCGTGAAGACCCAAATCTGGATAGCAGTCTCAGTATATGTGCTTGTTGCGATAATGAAAAAACGTCTCCGACTTCAGGAAAGCCTCTACACAGTTTTACAAATTTTGAGCCTTTCCGTTTTTGAAAAAATTGAACTTTATCAAATGATTACAGGCAGAGATTACAAAACCAAGAACACCCATACTCATAACCAGTTGAAATTGTTCTAAAGTTAGCCGGACACTGGTAATACGAAATATTATATGCTACACGATGCTATAGTAACACTTTGCTATATAAGACATCTATATCTACGCAATCTGTCTTAATTTACCAAAAAAGAAAAATGCGGCGATATAAATAACCATACCAACAAACAGTGTAATATTAAACCCATAATTTATGGAAAGAAGGACACTAACAATTCCCCCGATAACAGTAAAAAGACCATTCATCCCCCATGCCCAGGCGATAGTTCCTTGAGGCTGTTTACGAACAGCCAAAATCCCGAGAGGAAAACACATGCCCATAAAAAAACCGGCTGGAAAAATAATAAGAGCAGCAAATAAAATTCGCGTCGCCAAGGTAAATGGTAACAAGGCATCAAACAATGAGGTGTGATTAAATAAAACAAAAGATACTCCAATAATCGTTCCTATAAAAGGAATCATCCAATTTTTCCGTGGTTGTATTTTTGCCCAATCAGTAACATAACTTCCCAAACCAGCGGAAATCAACAAACTACAAACAACACAAGAGTATGTATAAAGAGGAAAACCAATAAGTTTCATGAAAATCTGAATAAAGACAAGTTCAATGATAATAAAACCTGCTCCCAAACAAGAAAAATACCCTAATGTATGAAATTTGCATGGCCATTTAACTCGTCCTGTTTTTGCAAATAGCAGCGGAAGTAAAATAAACACAAACGCAAAAAATAACGACGCGAAACCTGAAACAAACAAATGAGCCAGATCTGTTGGAACCAAACGAGTGTGATATTTACGATCTTTCCCCTTATAGAGGTATTGCGAAGAAAGCAAGGCAGCAGTTCCATAATCCATATATTTCTCAGGGTATGCCCTCCGATAGCGTTTCCATTCTTTCCTCAAGTAATTGAAATATGGAAGGTTATCCGTTGAGGCAGCAATACGATATGGTACCATCGCAATAGTCTTTTCGGAGAGAGATCCTGAGTAGAATTCATCTGTCAACATTGCAGTATCAGCACGAAAGGGGTCTTCAAGCAATTCTACACTACCACGAAACCAAGTGCGTAGATTTGCCACCTCTTTCTCCGTCCACGGGGTCATCCTTACCAAAAAAGTAGGTAAATTATCCCTGACTTTTCTCGCACCAAAAACAAGAACATGCCTGCGAAAATCATCACGCCCCATCTCTTTCCAAGCCTTAGCGGCAGTAGTGATCATGCGAGGATATACATGATGGTTTATCTGTAACAAACCATCTTCTTTTAAGTGACTAAAGTACTCTTTATACGCCTCCACTGTCTGTAAATATGTAGTTGCCATTGCACCACTCCCTGCAGCAATGGAACTTGACGTATGATTACTGAAAATCTGAATAATATCATACTTCTTTTTTGTAGAACGTAAAAAGCTACGCCCTTCACCAACATGAGTTGTCACTCTTGGATCATTAAATATTCCGCCATTGTATTCCTGGTAAAGCTCTTTTCCCGCTTTGATAACAAAACCAACCATCTCAACAGCATCAACATGTTTTGCACCAAATGTCAATGCAGCTTTGGTTTCTTGTCCTGCAGCACTACCAATGATCAGAACATCTGGCTGCGTTCCTTCTTTCAAACTAGCAGCCAAATATACTCCCTGAATACCAAAGTGGGACATAGTGGAATCCGGCAGAGATTGACGCAACTTTTCATAATCCCCATCAAACGGAAAAATAAAGCTTGACTGATTCCCTCCATCATACGCCACATGCTTCCATCTACCTTGATTGATAATTTCAATTTTACTGATAGGATCCCAGAATGCAGCTTCAAGCCTGCCTTGACTTATATCATTTTTCACTCCTCTTTTGGTAATATGATGATCAAAGTCATAATAGATGTTGGTATAACCTTTTGCCAGCAGAGACTTTATGCACGGCACAGTAATAATAACCAGCCCCAGCACCAATAAGATGCTGGATATTTTTTTTCTGGAGGAAAACAAACCGGCAGCGAGAAATCCCGCACCGCCACCAATAATAGTAATCCCCCCCGGTCCAACCAGGGGAGTCAACGGAGCAATCAACAAACAACCAATACCAGCCCCGCAAAGATCCCAGAAATAGAGCCTCTGAATAGATTTAGAATACGCTGTAAAAATGACTGTTATAAGCAGTCCTGCAAGAAAAAAAGGCAGAGCAATAACTAAATAAAGGATTCCCAAAAGGGCTACCGTTAATATGGGGTCATAATAAAAACCACGAAAATCAATTGGCACGATATTGACAAGGGGCACAATAAGGATGCTGCTTATACCATAAAGAATTGAAATTTTTACAAGAAGAGACTCAGAATTTTCCTGATTGATCGGATTAGTTTTAAGAGATAAAAAGACCCCTGCCAAACCAAAACAGAACATGACCATAGTAATAATCATATATGCCATATTGGGATGCCAGATTACATCAAAAGCCCGAACAAGCGAAAGCTCCGTACTTAACGCACTGAGAGCAATCAAAAAAACCGCCGCTGAATTTTTTTTCATAATTTCCAATCTCACTGAACAATAACAATATTTTTAAGATATTACTTTTTCACGAAGTAAACAACCTCAACCCAGCAATCAATACCACTGATACATATCTTTCTTATCTAGAAGATATTTGTATTTGAAGGTCTGTCAACAATGATTTATATTCCCAGTAAAAGACCTACATAGGAAACAGCCTTCAGTGCTTTTTTTTGTTCAATCATAACATGACTAGCAAGATCCTCTTGCAGAACAGCCCTCTTCTCCCAACCAGCCTTAATCATGCCAACCAACACCTCTTTTTCTAGACTCTGAACTTCAATAAGCCAATCCTGCTGCCCTAGTGTTGTTACAAAACCTTTTGATTTCGGATAACAGTTCAATGTTATTATCGGGCAGTGAACGGAAGATGCCAGAATCAGGGAATGTGTTCTCATGCCAACATGGAGACCACAACGAGCCAGTAACCCGGCAATCTCCTGATAGGTATACTGTGCATTGCAAACCATTTTCGCACTATTTTTATTCTTCATGCGAGCAATAACTTCACGATTAATTTTTTCATCCATAACCTGAGTTACCACAAACAACACATCCACGGCAAGCGAATCTATAACCTCATCCAGAGCCGCTGCTATCTTGTCAAGAAAAAGATTCCTATCAAGCTTGCCACTGCCTGTCTGCAGCCATGCATCAATATAGGTATTTATATTAAAGCCAAACGTTCCATTTGCGTTTGTAAAGAGCTGTTCTTTTTCGCAGATGGTATCCATCCTCTCTTCTTCGGGAACTTTTGTGTTAATTGCACAATCAGCCCCCTCAAGAACTTCATTGTAACGGAATTTATTATTATCAAGAAGTTCTCTAGATTGCAGATCTCGTATACTTACATAAGGACTTGCATCAAGTATTTTCTGTAAAGCCTTACGTCCAATATCTGTAGAAACAGGGCCCAGACTGACATTATATGGAAAAATCGGAATATTACGCTTACGGGCAGCTGGTGCAAAAAGAGCAATTGTTGCCAGATAATTAAAAAGAGGGTTATAAAAGTTTTTATCAAAAAGCAAGTTATCTGTAATGAGAATAAGATCCGTTTCCGTCATCGATTTATAGGTAGGATACCCAAAAATTTTAAGAGACAGATTCCATGGCTTTAACCCTACCGGCTTGACATTATATTCACCAAAATTACTTGTGATAAAATCCTTGCTCCATGTGGGAACTATAAATTGAACTCCTGAATACTCTCTTGAGATATCAGAAAGTAAATTCCCCAGGATAGCGTTGTCTCCAGCATTCCTTCCTGAAAAATTTCCCAAAACTGTAATCCGCTTCATTATCCACCTCTTTAATAATTATATTTGTAACTGCTCTTAAATAATATCCGGGCAGAGATTACCAGGAAAAAGCAAAAAGTCATATCCTCCCGAAGAGAAATAATCCGTGATTTTTTACTGTTTTCAGGAAGATTTTATTCTTTTTTTTAACTGTACAGCCAGCTGATCAGAGAGGAAATTCCTGCACGAACACCGCTTGCCAAAAACCGAAACATTCTCAGGGGTCGCAATAAGCTGTCTCTGCAAACTGCCAAAAGGAAAATTCCGGTCAAATTCCACAGCAATCCTGAATCCATAACTTCCTGCCCTCATTGCATGATGAGAAAAGGCCAGCGGATCACTTCCAGGTAAATCAGCAACACCTTTTTTCGCGGCCTTGTTAAATACTTCCGGCAATGGCCAAAACCAGGGGCGGTTACCATTATCACCTAAAAACAAGGGAAAAGAGATATCTCCGGGCTGGTTATCAACAGCCCTGTCAATAAATCGCCCCCGCTTTCCCAGCCATTTACCCACTCCCCATGGCAGGATAGTCAAGCTCCCAGGCTGCTCCTTGAGGCAGGTCAATATCTCTGTAAAAGGACGACCGCCGAAGTTACCACTATGCCCACCAAATGTCAAAATTTCCAGTTTCTCTTTTGTTACTATCTGCTCTCCCTTGACAATATACAATGAACAATCTCCTGCAAGAAGGGAGAGTACCCCCTCTTCCTGCACGAAAATACTCTTTAGTTGCGAATCGGAAGAGGATAAAACAGTCTGCCGGAACAGCTCAAACTGCCCGCCGCCATCTGTTTCACAGAGAAAGAGAAAATAGACAAAAGGTGACGTCTGTGATAATTGCTCCACCTGCCTGTTGAAATTCTGCAGACTTGCCTGAATAAAGACAGAGAGATCAAACTGCTTATGAAAATGGACATGACCATCAACCAACGCTTCGACTCTTTGAGAACTCATCGCAGCGGCACCATGTAAAAACTATAACCAGCCATGATCCTTATACCATCGTGCAGACTCAATAATCCCCGCTTCATTGCTCCATAAAGGAGTATAACCAAGGACCTCCTGCATCTTCCTGGTGGAGAAGTTCCGGTCTTTGGAATAAAAGGCAACCCTGCGTCGATAGATAGGCGGCTCTATCTTGAGAGGCTTGCAGATCGCCTCACAAAGATCACCCATCATAAAAAAAGGCGTAATGGGAAGGCGAACGATCCTTGGACTGGTGCCATATTCTCTGGCAATAATCGCCGCCATCTCTTCCAGGCGAATGGGCTCGGCAGCACCGATAAGAAACGCCTCTCCAAGGGCCTTCTCCTCTACTGCGGCAAGCAGCATCGCATTGGTCAGATCCTCGACATGCACCAGATGATACCAGCATTTTCCGTTGCCAAGAACAGGAAAGATTTTGCCCACCGCCATCTTGTACAGTTTCAGCAGGCGTTTCTCCCCGGGCCCATATATGGCACAGGGACGAATGATGGCGTAGGGAAACGGGTTCTCCCGGGCAAACTTTCTCAGCCACTCCTCGGCTTCAACCTTGGTCCGTTGATAGCCGTCACCCGGGCTGAACGGAGAGTTCTCATCGCCCGGCGGATTGGCGATATGACCATGCACTCCCATGGTGGAGACATGCACCAGCCGTTTAAAGTCAGGATTTTTCATCGCTTCAGCAACAATATGCTGTGTTGAAACGACATGAACATTGCGGTAATCCTGTTCACTGCTTTTTGCATCACGAAAAGCGGCAGCGACATGAAAAACATAGGCCACACCTTCCATCGCCTGGCGCACCACCTCTGCATCAAAGACATCACCGGAAAACCAGGTAACGGCAAGACCCTCAAAAGGTTTTCTGTTTGATGATTTTCTGGCTATGGCACGGACATCCATACCCTTTGCCAGCAGCTTTTTCACCAGAACCTGCCCCGTGTATCCGGTTGCCCCCGTCACCAGAACCTTATCACCAGCTTCCATTATACTCCTTTCCCCTGCAGCTTTTATCAGCATTTTTTAAGGATAACTACTTATACGTCCATTAGCCTTACAATTTTGTTATAACCCAGTCATAAAGAGAATCAACCCTCTTTTTATGGGCAGAATAGACATGATTTTTCTCAACAAAGGCCCGGCCATTACGGCCGAGGCGTTCCCGCAGCTCGCTATCTGCGGCAAGTTCTGCGATCGCCCTGCCAAATTCCTGCGGGACGGGCTCTGCAAGATATGCTTCATTATTACTGACAATCTGGGTATGGGTATAGAGTTTTGTTAACAGTACCGGTTTGCCCGAATGCATATAAGGAAAGATCTTCATCGGGGTATTCACCCCTTTTATCCTGGGCGCCACCAGGATATCGGCATCAGCCAGATACTCACCAAGCCGATCAAAAGGACGAGGGCCAGGGAAAT